>CENN01005347.1_pt1 | contig 58576 bp, 45 predicted proteins | sample 530151 | NCBI WGS metagenome assembly CENN01 (sample SAMEA2591084, study PRJEB7988) | marine metagenome | isolation source: saline water (ENVO:00002010), including
ATAGGTTCCCAAGTATGTTTTCCTGCAAGGAATACTCTTGAGTTGTATACATCAACTTGGATGTCTTCAAAACTTACGTTTGGTCTTGTTACGTCAACAACCTGTTTTGTTAACTCTGTAGTTGGTGTTGATACTCCGAAATTCTCTAAGCTCACTCTAAAGCGATACTGGAGTTTCGGCATCAACAAGCCCTGATTAGAACTAGACGAACTAGAATCTAATGGGACTGTAATTTTGCTTAATGTTGAAATTGCCATTGTTAATATCTCCTGTTAAATATATTTATCCTTTTAAAGCGATGCTATTTCACCTGTGTTTTTAAGTCTTAACGGAATGTAAATAAACTCAACTGCTTTAACCGGCTCAATCGCTATATCCAAATAAAGTTCATTTCTATCAATTCTTGTTGGTGTGTTGTTTGATTCATCACATACAACTAAGAAGTCATATAATGCTCTTTGTCCAACTAACTCTAGTAATAAGCTATCAGCTTGAGCTTTTATCTCATCTCTAGTAATCTTATCGTTTGGTTCAAAGATATAAGGTTTAGCAAGTTTGTCTAACTGTCCTCTTAGATAAACAACTAGTCTAGCAACGTTAATTCTGTCTAACGCACTAGCATTCTTGGCTCTAGTTTTTTGTCCGTAGTTTACAAGTCCTGCACCTGTTAAGAACGTAATTGGGTTAATTTTATTGCTGTACAATGTATCACGTTGTCCTGTGTTCAATGCTACTGCTTTAAATTCACCTTCGCTACTAATGTAACCTGCACTTGAGGCGTTAGTTATTCCACCACGTCTTGTTCCTGCTGGAGCAAACCATGGAAACGAAACACTATCACTTAATGCTATAGTTCTAAGTATACCATGTGACGCTGGAACAACAATGTTCTTACCTGCATTATCGCTTGAGAATAAACTTGGATAAAAAGTACCCATGTATTCATCGCTTGTTACAAGTCCGTCATCATTATCTTCAACTGCTAGGTTAACGTTTGTTGCATAGTTATTAATTGAAGTTGCATCACTTGGTAATCTAAATGGAAGGTCACCAACAACAAATGCTGTTAAGCCTCTGTCTGTGTTTAGTGTTACCATTTCACCAATTAGCTCTGAGTAACCTGGACAAGCCATTAAGTTAAAGATTCTTGATTGATCATCTCTAACCTCTTGGTTTCCGTTAACCATTGCCTGTAATGCTTGAACAACAACTTTTCTTTGAGCTTTTCTACCAAATGAACCTGCACCATTTGCCTGGTTAGCTGATTCAGTTACCCATCTGTGTGAGTAGTATCCTGCCATTGATTCGTTGTTATTAAATCTAGCATTGTTACCTGCTGTGTTAATGCTGTTTCTAACAAATTTCTTAACGTTAAATCCAGAACGTCTTAAGTTCCATAACAACATACCTTTTGGATATAGTGCTGGATCTGGAGCATCTGGGTCTAAGAAGTTTGAACTTAATAGTGCTTCAATAGTTCCTGCTGTTGCACTATTAGAACCTGCTGTATTGTATCTTGCATCTGCAAACTCAATACCATCTTCTGTAGTTTGATCTGAATTATCAACTAGTACCCAAAGTAATGTAGTACCGTTGTATTTGTAGATCTTAGGATAGTTTTCTAAGTCTGCTGTTGAAATCCACAAGTCACCGTTTTTAAGTGCAGTACCATCTGATTGTAAAGTTGGCTCTGTAGCACTTACGATTGGACCTTTTGGATCTGTTTTATCACTATCACTTGCCGCATAGTATGGAGCAGTTGAATCTTGATAACCTACCCAAGTAGTACCATTGTGTATCATGATGTCTACTTCGTCAACAATTGAACTGTACCATAAAGTTTTGTCAGTTGTTAATGCTGTTACAGCCGTTGCACTTGCAGTATAAGTTAATACTTGCCAGTTACTTGCAACAAGGTCATGTGCTGTATCACCTGTTGGTGCTGTGTATAAGTTCGGTGTACCTGAGTTTGCATCAACGTAAGCAGAGTATCCTGCTAATGCTAATACGCCACCTGTGTCTTTAATTCTAAAGTCACCACCGTCATTGTGTGAAATAACAATTCTGTTACTTGCATCAACACTTGCAATAATGTTTGTAAAGCCTGCACTATTAATAGCACCTGCAATAACATCTGCATCACTTGACGCACCAGTAGTTGTTACACTAATAGTTTTGTCAGCCTGTAATGCCGCATTGTTAACTAAAGTTTCTTGAATGTTAAATGCGTAAGTTCCTGCTGTTACCTGTGCCGCAATAATACTTGAAGTAATTGAAGTATTACCTGTTGCTACACGTCTGTGAATTTTAAAGTCACCAACTACGTCTGTTGCTTCTGCATTATTATAGTTAATGTATAATGCACCAACAGCCAAGTTAACACCGCCACCAGTTTTATCTAAACCGTATAACGCCGCTTGGTTAGTTGCGTAAATTGGAGCAGTTACAGTTTCCCATAATTTAGTAGTTGCGTTCCACTTCTTAACTTTCCAGTTAGCACCTAAGTTTGGAGTTGTAGTCTTAATCCAAAGTGATCCAGTTGGTTTTGGAGCAGTATCAGTTGATTTGTAAGCTGGTACTGATGTGTGTGGAGCAATACTTAATGCTGGAGCCTTGTAAGTTCCTGCTGTTAAGCCAATCTCTGTTAATAGTGTAGAGGCGTTAGTTGCCAATACAATATCAACGCCTGTTGAATAAATTTCTAATTTACCATCAACTACTGCGGCACTTACACCGGCAATACCTGCACCAGCAATAGCTGTTACAACATCACTTAATGCTGTACCACCTGCTGTTACAACAGTTGAGTTTAAACTCATTGTAGCTGAACCAGTTATAGTTGGATTGCTTTCAGTTCCTGTTACTGTAGCCCATGAACCAATCCATGCACTTGAACCTACTTGTACCCAAGTACCACTTGCGTTTTTGTAGAAAAATTTATTTAAAGTTGTAGTTGCAACAATGGCATAGTCACCTACTGCGCCAACAGAAGTTTTAGGTGTTCCGCCTGTTACCTTAGTTGCATCTGTAATTACTGTTGGAATCTTATTGCTAAAGCTCTGACCACCAGTTGTCGTTGCCGCCGCTGAATTCCATTCAAAGATACCAAATACACTATTAGCAGTATCAAACCAGTATGTTCCGTCTGCTGGACTTGCCGCTGGAGCAGTTGCAGTTGCAACCAACTCTGAAGTGTTTAAGTTTGCTCTAGTTACGTAAGCTCTGTTTGCCACACCCAAGTATGAGTAGGCCGCTTGTAATCCGTATTCATTTAGCTCGTTACCATGTAACGCATTATTATTTGTATCTGTGTAGAAAGTTGGATCTCCGAACAATTCTACTAATTCTCTTTGTGAAGTTATTAAATACGGTTTTTCCGCATTCGCACTTGTTGTTGCCGTTGCTGTTCCTGTTCCAGATGCGTTTACTTTATCTTGAGCAGATACAACAAAAATCATTGGTACTGTACCTGGTTCCGCCGGCGTGTAAAAACTTTCGTCTATTACGGAAACCTGTACTCCTGGTGATACTAAAGCCATTTTGTTTCTCCTGTTAGCATAATGCTTGTTACTATTATTTATACCAAAACTCACAATTCACGGCTATAACTACCCTGAAAAAGGGGTCACAAAGGGCAGGTAAATACATATATGAGACCTTTATGTAAATGTGGCCAAAGACCTGTTGCTATAAACTATAAAAAGAAAGGTAAAACTTTCTATCGTAGTAAGTGTGAAGCCTGTACCAGATATGGTAAGGTACGATATAGCCCACCCAAGTGGAAACAAGCAGGGTATGAGCAAAAGAAGGTTTGTGATAAGTGTGGATACAAAAGCAAACACAAAGAACAGTTTTCAGTATACTATGTTGATGGTGATATGAATAATGTTAGATATAGCAACTTAAAAACTGTATGTGCTAATTGTACTAAGATTTTATATAAAGAAGGATTTAAGTGGAAGCAAGGAGATCTTGTACCTGATTTCTAAGATCATTTACTGTTTTGTTATTATCTACAATATGTGTAAATTTAGTTTTAGCCCAAGCCCATTCTGAAGGGTGTACGTCTTTAGGCTCTATGCCATAGTCTCTATAGTCAATAAACCATTTAGGATCTTCACCACGCACTACTCTCCATACTTGGCCTTTTACTTCATATAGCATTTTAGCTTCGTTTGGAAAACGTACATCTGGTATTACAAAGTGCTTGTCTGGATTATCTAGTATTTTCTTCTTTGTTAAGCTAACCCATATACCGTCGTAGAAACCATCACGCATACATTCTGTACCAAATAACTGTAGTACTAATCTAGGGGTAATGGTTTCACCGGTTTCTTTTGTCCAATACTCATCTACTTCTTCACGCCATGCTCTACTCTCATCGGTCTTGCCATCTAGCAATTCACGATCCCAATCAAACATGGTGCTTACAGAGTCTTTGAGTTTATCAGCAAAACTAATCTTTTCGAAATCATGTTTCCTAATCAAATAATCAGCAATAGTGTCTTTGCCCGATCCAATCAATCCGCAGATTCCAATAATCATAGTTTAGTCCTTTTCCTCAATATATTGACAATCTTCTTTGTTTGCTGTTAGACCTAGTTCTTTGTCATACAACCAAACGTAAGAATATGTAATTTGACCCTTACTCACCGAACACTTCTTACCAAATGATAATGAAGGATTTGATGGAATGCTACAAGCACTCAACATAAAAGCCATTATAGTAATTAAACACAATTTATTCATCAGAACAATGTTCCTTTCGTTAGTGTTAATATTAATATTATATGATATATTTAGATAGATGTCAAGTGTTTATTAACCGATTGTGAATCCGTATCCAACACCACCTGCTATTTGCGTCTTAAGTTCTTCGTCAAGTTTTTCCATTTCAGCGACTGCTTCGTTTTTAAGTGCGTCACCGTTAAGTGTTGATCCACCCTGTGGACCAGCAATAGTGGCAAACTTGCTTCTTGCTTCGCCAAGCATATATTTACACGTAGCGAGTGCATAGTCTTTTATCCATTGTTGGGCTAGATAATCTTTTAATAATTCTGAATCTGGTCTATAGTTATAGCAATACAATAATAATTCTTCTTCTGCTCTAGGGCGTTGTAGTATAACTAGTTCTTTTGTTGTAGTGTTCCATTTGAATTCAATAAAACTACCAAACATTCTTCCTACTAATTCTTGATATTGACTAAACATATCATAGGTAGCAAGTCCGCCCATGTTAGTACTTGCTAAAAGGTACGTGTTAGTGTATGCTAGGTTGAATGGTTCAAATAATGTACCACCATCACCTCCACCACTTCTTGATCCAATACTTCTTCTAAATATTCTTCTAACCTCTACAATTTCTTGTGGTAGGATATATGTATTCTGATCAATAACTGTTGGTAAAAATATGTATGATTCCTCAACAGAGTTATCAGATCTTTGTCTGAATTTTGCAAGTGATTTCTTTAATGCTGTTTCGTAGTGCTCTGGATCAAGCTCTACGTCCACCATTCCACCACCTAAACTTAGGTTGATGTAATCAAATACTTCTTGTTTCATGCTTTTTAAATCTGACATATCTTCTTCTCCATATGTATTTATACGTTCGATAAATACTAATGTTATGCCAAGACTCAGTTTATACAAACCCGAAAAGGGCAAAGATTACGAATTTCTAGATAAAACCATCACGGAAATGTTCACCGTTGGTGGTACAGATGTATTCATACACAAATATCTAGGCCCTTCTAATCCAGATGAAGCAGATGCTACTCCTTCACAGCCTCGCTATAATGCTGTAAAAGAGACTAATATTCAGGATATGCTTTTCCTTGAAAATAGGGATAGAAAATACGATCCAGACATTTATGTAATACGTGGCATATACAACGTACAGGATATTGACTTTGATATGAGTCAATTTGGACTGTTTTTACAGAACGATACATTGTTTATGACAATACCTATCAACACTAGTGTAAAAACATTAGGTCGTAAGATTATGCCAGGTGACGTAATAGAGCTTCCACACTTAAAAGATGAGTATGCTCTTAATGATTACCAAGTAGCACTTAAACGTTTTTATGTTGTAGAAGATGTTAACAGAGCGGCAGAAGGATTTTCACAAAGTTGGTATCCACATTTATATAGAGTTAAATTAAAACAAATTGTTGACTCACAAGAATTCAAAGAAATACTTGACTTACCATCAGAGGAAGGTTCAAGTAATACTTTACGTGATGTACTATCAACGTATGAACAAGAAATGCAAATTAATAATGCTGTGTTGGCTCAGGCAGAAGCAGATGCACCTAAGTCAGGTTATAACACAAAACAATTTTATACACTACAAGTTGACAAGTTTGGTAAACCTGAACTAGTTACAACTGATACTAGCACACTTGATATATCACAACAAGGTTTACTTGCTGATAGAGTTAACCAAACTCCAGAAAGATCAGGATATGATGGTTACTTGTTAGGCGATGGTATTGCACCAAACGGAGAATCATTTGGACATGGATCTAGTTTTCCATTAAATCAAATCAAAGGTGATTACTTTTTAAGGACAGACTTTATGCCAAACAGATTATTTAGATACGATGGCCAACGTTGGGCTAAACAAGAAGATAGTGTAAGACTTACAATGTCTAATACTGATACTAGAAATACACAAAAAGGAACGTTTGTTAATAACACTACTACAAATACAATAGGTGGTGAATCTGTTAAAGAAAGACAACCTTTGAGTAAAGCACTTAAACCTAAGGCGGATAATTAATGCTACATTTTTATGATGGACAAATAAGAAGATATATTACTCAGATAATCAGACTGTTGAGTAACTTCTCTTATGCAGATGGCAAGGGTGCTTTAGTACAAGTTCCTGTTATGTACGGAGATATTACACGTCAAGTAGGTGCTATCATAAGAGATAATTCAGAAAATAAAATTCCTAGTGCTCCACGTATAGGTGTGTATGTAACAGGTATGGAGATGGACAGAACTAGAACTGCTGATCCAAGTTTTACAGGTAAGGTACATATTAGAGAAAGAGAATATGATGCAACAGGAAAAGAATATTTAAACACACAAGGTAAAAATTATACAGTTGAACGTATGATGCCTACTCCATATACTTTACAAGTAACAGCAGATATATGGTCAACTAATACAGAACAAAAATTACAAATTATGGAACAGATACTAATGCTGTTCAATCCTAGTTTAGAAATACAAACTACAGACAACTATGTAGACTGGACTTCGTTGTCAGTTGTTAACTTAGAAAACATTAACTTTAGTTCAAGAAGTATTCCGGTTGGAACTGAAACAGATATTGATGTTGCCACACTAGGATTTAGTACACCAATATATATTAGTCCACCTGCTAAAGTTAAAAAGCTAGGTGTTATTACAAATGTTATAATGAGTATATTTGATGAAAGCAGAGGAACTATTGACCTAAGTAATAGTATGCCTGAACTACAAGGATACGATGACAGTAATGCAAACTTGGCCAAAGGTTCAGATACATCAACAGCAGGTAAATCAGGTATGGGTAAATCAAGCAAGTCTACTGCGAACTTGGCAGTATCAACTGCGTCTGGATATGATGCTATTGTAATGGGTAACATTGTACAACTAGGTAAAAATGGTATTGCTGGTGAAATAAACTGGCGTACAGTACTTGATGCACAACCAGGACAATACAGAGCAAGTTTAAGTAAAATTTATCTTGAAAGAGCAGGATTTACAACTTCAGTTGTAGGTACTTTTGCAATAAACACATTAGATGAAACACAAATTGTTGTTAATTGGGACGAAGATACTATTCCAACTAACACAGTTATAGTAGGTCCTTTAGCAACTAAAGGAACAATAGATTATATTATAGATCCAAGTAAAGTTAATCCAACTAACATAAGAGGTAATGGTATAAGAGTACTGTTATTAGGTGATATTGGTGATGCAACAAATGAAGATGGTGCTGATGCTTGGAAGGGATCTAAAGGCGATTTAATTGCCAAAGAAAACGATATTGTTGAATGGGACGGAAATGATTGGAACATTGTTTTTGATGCCAGTGGTAATAGCGGTGAAGATTCAACAGTACCAGAAGTAACATATACAACCAATTTAAATACAGGTGTCCAATATAAATGGGACGGTACTGCATGGACTTTAACGTTCGAAGGCGAGTATCGAAAAGGAACCTGGCGCCTAGTACTCTAGCATAATTACTAATATGAACAAGATTATTTGTAGTGGAGCTCTCTTCTATACATTAGATACACAGAGGTTCTTATTTTTACATAGAACACAAAGTCGACAAGCTGACGTTTGGGGACTTGTAGGTGGTACTAATGAGAGTGAAGAAATTCCTTATCAAGCATTGACGAGAGAAATAAAAGAAGAGATAGGAGAATGTCCTCCTATTGTTAAATCTATTCCACTAGAAACTTTTGTAAGTAATGATGAAAAATTTAATTTTCATACATACCTTTGTGTAGTTAAAGAAGAATTTATTCCAGTATTAAATGGTGAACACAATGGATATGCTTGGGTAAGTTTTGGTAAATGGCCAAAGCCTCTGCACCAAGGATTAAGAAATACTTTACAAAGCAAATCAAACTTAACAAAATTACAAACAGTTTTCCAACTTATTAGTTTACTGGAGGAATAAATGATCAGAGTATACGGCGACATTATGTTAGATCGATGGATAGTCGGTGAAGCAAATAGAATGTCTCCAGAAGCACCTGTACCAGTACTATTAGAAACCAATCAAGAATATTCAATAGGTGGTGCAGGCAATTTAGCACTTAACATAAAAAGTTTAGGATCACAGGTTGAACTTACTAGTGCTTTAGGAAACGATAAAGAAGGTTTTAAATTATTAGAATTAGTTGAAGCTAGTAAATTAGAAGTTACAATAGCACAGGATTATAAAATTACAACAACTAAAACAAGATTAGTTGGACAACGTGGACAACACATTGTACGTTGGGATAGAGAAGTACCATATGATGGAGATGTTGCAACAAGATTTAATAACAATATTAAAAAGCATGATATTGTTTGTATAAGTGATTATGCAAAAGGAACAGTAAAAAGAGATACTGTAGGAAAATTATTAGATAAAGATATTAAAATATTAGTTGATCCAAAACAAGATAGTGTATTTTATCATGGAGCATTTTTAGTAAAACCTAATATGCAAGAATACGAAACATGGTTTGGCAAGTATGATAAAGATAATGCTTTACTACAAATGAAAAAATTAGATTGGACTTGGTTAGTTGTTACAGATGGTGCGAATGGTATGCACGTACTAAACAGCCAAGGAGAATATAAACATTTTGTTGAACCTGTCAAAGAAGTTGCTGACGTAACTGGTGCAGGTGATACAGTAATGGCCGTTATTGCATATGGTATAGATTCGGATATGAATATATTTGATGCCTGTAAATTGGCTTGTTATGCCGCGGCTAGAATAGTTGAAAAAAGAGGTGTTGCTATAATACAACAGGACGATTTGGAACGCAATATCGTATGGACTAATGGGGTGTTTGATATACTGCATACTGGCCATTTAAAGCTACTTAGACACGCACACACGCTAGGAAAACGCCTTGTGGTGGGCATTAATAGTGATTCTTCTGTCAAGCGTTTAAAAGGCGATTTAAGACCCATAAACGATCAGAATACACGTAAAGAAGCATTGTTAGAATTGGGCTTTGTAGATGATGTTGTTATATTTGAAGAAGACACACCGTACGAAGCAATCAAAGAAATACAACCAGATGTAATTGTCAAGGGAGGCGATTATACTGTAGAACAAGTGGTTGGAAATGACATAGCCAAAGTAGAAATTTTTCCAACTGTGAAGGGATATTCAACAACTAAAACTATTGAAAGAATGAAAGCATGAGAGTATTAATTACAGGACATCAAGGATTTATTGGAAGAAACTTAGGTCCTTATCTACAACACATGGGGCATGAAGTAGAAGGATATGAATATATTGAAAACAAAGTACCTGATCCAAAAGACTATGATAGAGTAGTACACTTAGGAGCAATAAGCAGTACAACAGAACGTGATGTAGAAAAGGTTTTAAAACAAAACTTAGAATTTAGTCAAAGGCTTTTACAGCTTTGTGACCAAAGTGGTACAACATTAATATATGCCTCAAGTGCTAGTGTGTATGGTAACACACAGGCTCAAAATGATATGAAAACTATCAAAGAAAATGATAAAGTTTATCCACAAAGTCCATACAGTTGGAGCAAATACTTATTTGATAAAATGGTAATGGAAATACCAGAGTATAGAATTAATGTACAAGGACTTAGATTGTTTAACGTATATGGTCCTGGAGAACAAGATAAAGGTGACCAACAAAGTGTTTTTGGTAAGTTTGAATTACAAGCTAAAAACTTAAAAGAAATTACTGTCTTTGAAAAGAGTGAACATATCAAAAGAGATTTTATTTGGGTAGGAGATGTTTGCCAAATTATTGAAAAGATGTTTCATGTAGACGCTACTGATATTTGGAATGTTGGTACAGGAGTTGCACCATCGTTTATGGATATTGCTAATGGTTATGCTAAACTATATGATGCAAAAGTTAAGACAGTACCTTTACCAGATAACCTAGCAGGACAGTATCAGTATTATACCTGTGCAGACAATACTAAACTAATTAATAGTATAGGTGAATATAAATTTAAGACCGTACAGGAGTATATAGATGCCAGCAAGACATAGTGGTAAGGTAGATAAGGGTTGGGGATACGAATTAATTTGGGCAACTAACGACCTTTACTGTGGAAAGATTTTGGTTTTTGAAAAGCCAGGATCTAAAATGTCCATGCACTTTCATAAAATTAAAGACGAGTCTTGGTTTGTTAATCAAGGAAGTTTTAAGCTAAGATACATCGATACTCAAACAGCTACGCCAATGGAAGTTATTATCAAAGCAGGCGACACATGGAGAAATCCTCCTTTAATGCCACATCAATTAGAAGCTATAGAAGCCGGTAGTTCACTTACAGAAGTAAGTACACCTGATTCAATAGAAGATAATTATAGACTTGCACCTGGCGATAGTCAAGCAAACCAACAAGTGGCGCCAGATGAAGATATACAAAACACAGCTGAAACACAACCTAGCTAGTTTCACACATACAAGTAAATTTTTAGCTAATCAAATTGCAAATGAAATTGCTATACCAAACGGTTTAGCAAACGTTCCACACCCTAGCTTATGTACAGCTTGTAGTCCTCATTATAATTTGTTTACAAGTACTATGCCAGAAATATTTTCTTTGTACAAAGAAATACAACACTTCTTTAAAACGGAAGTACATCACGATAATAGACAAGGTTATTGGATAGTAGGTTGGTTAAATTATTGGCCTAACAAAGGTGAAGTATTAGATTGGCATGGACACGACTATGGTGGCGGTACAGATTGCTTTCATGGTATATATGGTGTAAACTGTGAACCAAGTTATGCAGAATACAGAGAAATAGGTTCAGAAGAAATACATAAAGTTGAAAATAAAAACGGTCAATTATTAATAACACACTCAACTAACATGGAACATAGAATAAGTGATTGGGATAATGATGAGCCTCGTATAACTATCGCATTTAACATTCAACCAATAGACACTATGCTACAACATATCCAGACACCTCAAGTTAACAAGCAACCTAAGACTGGTTTACAACTACACGAGGATAATTTAAGAATGAATCAACCTGGTAATTTTATGCCTGGTGGTAATCCTTTAAATTATTATGTGCCACTGTAATGAAATACGAAAACATATTTCCAACTGGTATACTTGTACATGATGTTCCTGTCTGGGTAGCTAATCAAGTAGAAAAACTTGTAGAGGAACGTGTTGATCAATTACAAAGACCAGATGAAAATGCTCCCCATGCCACTGACTATTTTGAAAAAGATAAAGTCATAGATCTAAGATACGATACTCCAGAATTAAAATCAGAAATAGATATGTGCGTTACAAACTTTCAAAACAAAAATGCAATGAATAGAATACATGAAGGTTATTCATATAACTGGTGGACACAAGATTACAAAGAAGGTGATATTCATAATGAACATCATCATAACGTAGGACAAATAAGCGGTGTGTATTATGTTCGTGCTAATGAAAGTGCAGGAGGAATAATGTTTAGAAATCCAAATCCTTTTGTAGAATACGGACATACAATGAAAGAGAACGCACCTTACTCGTGGCAAGAATATGTATATCAACCTGTTAAAGGAAGAATACTAATGTTCCCTAGTTACTTGAAACATACTGTATTACCTAGTAAAAAAGATTGTATTAGGACTGTTATAGCTTTCAACGTAAAATAATTACGCCTGAGCTTCACCCCATCTTAGAATGATATTCGCTTTGGTATCTACACCTTCAGCTTTATAAACGTTAATAGCTAAAACGTCTGGACCGTTCGGGAACGTACCTCGTCCACCTAACGTTGTATTTGTTAATTCTTTCAACGTACCTAACATCAAGGATGACTGTTCACCTGGTGTAGCAATAAATGAAAATACTGTTTCACCTGGCTGTGCATATGGAGGTTGTCCAAATAAGAACCCTACAGTACTTCCTGCGGTAATATTAGTATTGGAGTTCTGCGTAAATGTAATTCTGTAATATTCTACACCACCAAAGTTTAGTGGTCCTTGTACACCAGAAACGTATGTACCTCCCGGAAACTTACTGTCACTTATCTCAGTACCTGCAATAGCACCAGTTGATTCCCAACTTGTTTTTGTAAAGTACAAGAAGTTCGTTCTATCTAAATTACCACCTGGGTTAATTGACATTGTAATAGTTTCATTTGAACTAATTTGACCGCCACTGTTTCTATTATTAAATCTCAATAGTGGTGGATTGTAGTAACTATAAATCTGTGCAAGTGTTGTACCAGTTGGAAAGTCTGACGGTGATCCATTACCAGTTGCTGTTACTGTTAGACCAGTTTGTAGTCCTGAATTGTCTGCCGTGTTATACGAACCCGATGTAATAAAGTGATAGTTTGTATTGTTTCTACTATATGCTGATGTTACGTCAAGTGTCATCTCTGCAACCGTTGTTGCATTTTTAATAATCTGTGTTGCACCTGTTGACCATACAACAGAACCACCCGGGGCTATTTGAGCAAAACTTGGTTGTCCACCAGCCGCCGCTCCTGTTAAGGAAGCCCAACCAACGTCACCTGGATCAAGTGGATAGTTTTGTGGATTTAGAATTCCTTCAACAACAATTCCTCCAGTAATTGGATTATTACTAGCATCAGTACCGTCTGATGTTATTTCAATACCTTCTAGTAGTAACTGTGCTCTGTTTAATAATTCTCTTTCACCCAAGTCACCAACGATTGCGTTTGATACACTAGGTGCTAGTCTTAACATGAAAACCGTATTTCTTGTTGTACTAATTGTGTTTGCAGTAGAAGTATATGAAAAGATGTAACCTCTATCACTATCAAATCCACCGTCTGTTTGGAATGCTGATCCCCAGTGTGATATGATTGGTGTAATAGTATTACTAATCAATATAACACCAGTACGTGATGTGTGCGTTGCGGCAACACCCGCCGTATAAGTTCTTGTTGCTCCTGCGGCAAAGTTTGTTAATGGTGCCGCTCTAGTACAACCTGTTAACGTATCACCGTTAATACCTGTGTACTGAATCATTTCGTTATCAATGATAACTGTTCCACCGCCTCCTGGGAAGAAACTAGCATCTTCTAACGGAATAGTTACCTGTGCATCTGTCATGTCAGCCGCTAATCTATCATTAGGACCTTCATTTGATACTTCGTATCTAACCGGCATATTACCAGTTCTCATAAATGCTTCTGTGTTAACGTTTGAGTTTCTCATTCTGTGATAGAAAATAAAGTTACCATCATCACCTCTGAGCATCCAATCGATAAATCCAGCTCCATACCAACTGTACTGTATCCCAATCATCTGCATCTTAGAAATATCTAAAATGTAACCTGATGATCCTGTACCGTCTAATACGTCACCGTTAAAGTCTGCTTGTTTTGATTTCTTATCTGCAACCAAACATAACTTGGCTCCACTTGCAGGAGTTACACCTCTAAAGTCTGGAGTAACATTCATTGATGTTTGACTGTTTACCTGTGATACAACGTGTGTCATACCTTTGATAACAACTCTATCACCTGCTTTAACTTGATCTCTAAATCTTGTTGCTGTACCTGTAACTGCGTTACTGTCAACTGCTAATGATATTGTACCTGATAACTGTAATGTTGAAGTTCTTTGTACAGCATTATAGTTTGATCCATCATACTCCATAAAGATACCATTCTGATCATCAAATGCACCTGAACGTACAGTTGCACCATGCCAGTTAAGCAATGATACTTGAGCTTTTGGACTTAATACAGGAGTTGTTGATCCTAGTCCTGTTGTTGCAATAACTTTAAATGTTCTCTCATCAGTAATACTTGATACTGAATAATCTCCGTTATAACCTGGTGTTTCAATACCAATTAATCTAATTCTACCACCAACTTGTAATCCGTGATCAACATCATCTGTAGTTACATTAATAAACGATCCTGCCGCTACTGCATCTGCTGTTACGTTTAACAAATCATAGGATGGGGCAAATAGAGCACCAGTGGTATACATAATACCCTTACCTGATTGATATCTAATATATTTTTTACTCTGTCTAATTGCTTGAGCACCGTGTTGTGGTCCTCCCGTTCCTAGCTGTACACCTCCATCATATGGTCTGTGTACAAAGAACGAATCTGGTCTTGGATACAATATAGCATTAATGTCACCAACACTACCAATGGCTCCTGCCGCTCTACACTGATATCTCAATGAAGTTGTTGTTGGAACCTGCTGTGCAAAGAACGGACCTTCTAATAATGTGTGATTGTTTACACCATCGTCTGTACTCTGTGTAACAATAAATGCATCTCCTGGAATCAATCCATGTGCAGTTGTAAATGTAACTTCAACAGTTGCCAATGCCGCAAATTGTATTGTAGTGTTTTGTGGAATATCTGCTGTTAAATTCTCTGACATAGTTACAGTTGAATATGATTTAACAACCGTACCTGCTACTGCCGTACCTGAACTTGTTACAGCAACAACACCACCATCTGTTGCAACTTCAGTTATTGCTATTGTGGCATCGTTAGTTGGAGTTTGTCCACCTAAACTTGTACCTAAGATTTTAATTTTGTTTCCTACTTGATAGTTAATACCATCGTTACTAACTATTGCAGTTGAATATGCTCCACTGTTTCTTGTAATATTAAACGTTGCATTAGAACCATTGTTCTGTAAGTTTGATCCCGGTACTGCTGTATAACTTGCTGTTCCTCCTGGACCAGTACCACTACCACTAATACCTGTAATGTCTCCACCTGTACCAACACTTGTAATATTAATTGTAATATCGTTGGCCGGAGTTGCACCACCTATTTGGTTACCTTGAATTTTAATATTTTGATCTGCATAGTAACCTGTACCTGGAGTGTTTATTGCATAACTATATGTTCCACCTGTAATTGTAATATCAAATGTTGCTGTAGAACCTTGTAGGTTAGTTGCTTCTCCATCAAACTGACTTAAATCTGTAATTGTTTTTGTATCTAAGGCTGTACCTGTAGTTGTTACTGTTAGTACCTCTCCAGTACCCGCATCAACTGTTGCTACTGTGATTGTACAGTTGTTAGTTACGTCAACACCACCTAATGCACTACCTAGTATAACAAATTCTTCGCCAACTAGATAACCTGAACCACCTACTGGAACCGATGCCGTATAAGCCGTATCTAATCTTGTAACGTTGAATGTTGCACTTGCACCACCAACTGTGTTGGACGTATAAGTTGGATTGTTATAACTTTCAGTGGCATCTGGTGCTGTACCAGTTATACTAATTGTATTAATTCTTCCTGTTCCACTTACAGCATCTATCTTTACAATAGCATCATTAGTTGGACTTGTACCACCTATGTTTGATCCTTCAATTTTTAATCTATCACCTACAGCATAACCTGATGTTGCATCAGCGGCCGTACCTGCTGAACTAAATGATGTAATAGCACCTGCACCGTTTATTCCTGTAACTGTTATTGTCAAGTCATTAGCTGGTGATGTACCACCTAAGTTGTTACCTGCAATAACAATAGTGTTACCACTACCGTAGTTTGAACCTGGTTCGTTACCTAATGTAACTGAGTAACTGTTATTGTAATTAACAACAACATTAAACGTTGCCGCCGCACCTACAACATTCGAACCTGAAGTTATATTTGTAAATGTTCTGCTGTTACTTGCTGTACCTGAAACACTAATTGCAGTAATAACACCCGAACCGTCAACACTATCAATAGTTATTGTAGCATCGTTGGTTGAGCTAGTACCGCCAATATTTGCACCATCTATTGTACAAGTTTCTGCCGCACTATATCCTGAACCTGTCTGTGAAAGACTTGCAGTATAAGTTGTTCCGTTATATTGTACATTAAATGACGCACCACTACCAACACCACTGTAAGTATAAGCTGGTTCAGTAAAGTTATTTTGTGCGTTAGGGCCAGTACCTGCCGCATTGAATGATGTAATACCACCACTACCATCAACGGCTGTTATTGAAATTGTTAAATCGTTTGTTGCGTCACCGCCAAATTCATTACCACCAATTTTAATTACGTCACCAGCTACATATCCAGCATCAGTGGCCGCCGCGTTTTCAGTAACAGTATAGTTATTGTTTGTTAGTACGACATCAAATGCTGAACCAGTACCTGTTCCACCCTGTGTAATACCTGTACCGTTGTTTGCATAAGTTGGCTGTGCTAAACTTACTGAGTAAGAATTGTTTGTATATGTAAGATCAAATATTGCACCTAAACCATTACCGTTCATGTTTTGTCCAGTTATGTTACTGAAACTTCCATTACCATCAAAGGCCGAACCTGCTGTTGTAAATGTTACAACTGATCCACTTGAATCAATCGATGCAACAGTTATTATTAAATCATTTGTTCCTGTTTGACCACCTAATTGGTTACCAAGTACAACGATAACATCACCAACTTCATAGTTATCACCACCTGTACCATTTAGTACAGCGGTATAACTTCCGCCAGCTCTGTCAACATCAAATACTGCACTAGTACCTGCGGAGTTGTAATTTGTTCCTGCGACTGCTGAATATTGTACGTTATTACCAATGATAGCCTGTGTTGTGTTTGCGTCTAAGTTTACGTTACTACCAACAATACTTGATACATGAATTGCTGTACCATCACCTCTATCAATGGCTTGTCCTGCCAAAATTCCTGTTACATCACTTAATGCAATCTGGTTAACACCTGTTGCATAATCACCTGCAACGTTCCAAGTAGCAATTTCTCCACCACCACCTGTTACGACAGTAACCTGAGCACCACTTCCAATACCTGTGCCATCTGTTTCAGTTGCAACTTGGAAAGTTAATGCTGGTGCACCACCGCCTCCTAATGAAGCGTCTAATACTGTGATAGTATCGCCTACCGCGTTGTTTCTACCACCTTTAAAATTTGTTATACTTGTTGCCGCACCTGAACCATCAATGACAATATCAAATGTACCAACAATTAATTCTGAAACAATACTGCTTGAGTTACCAGTTATTCCTGTGTAAGTTCCTGCTGTTCTACTTACATTCGCGGCACCTATTGTACCTGCTGTTGCAATTTGACCTGCAACGTTTTGTATCGGAGCACCAATCTCTGGTGTGTCACCAATCCAAGTAACTTTGTCTCCACCTGTTGTTGCACCTAATGGGTTTGTAAATACACCTGCTGTTCCTTGTGATATGATACCAAACGTTGGAGTACCAATCGCCGCACCTGTGTAAAATCCTGCTTCTCTTAACTGTGTATAATAAGTTGAAAGTACTTCGCCGTTACTAACACCAACTTTTGATTTCGCAAAATATGTAAATGTTGCTGATGTTGGAACAGTTGATACAATGAATGAACCTTCTGCTCTACTTGCCCCTTGGACACTATTTTCAAGTGCTTTAATTGTAATAGGTGTACCAGCTTCAATTCCATGAGCACCAACTGTGGTTACAGTAATTAAACTTTGACCAACACCACCTGTACCTGTTGAAGCGTCTGTTGTAACACTTGAAACAACTTTATCAGTACCTGGTACTTCGTAAATACTTGGATAACCTCTTTGCATAGCAATCGCTTGCCACTTCGTAGGCTGTAGTCCGTATTCAAAGTCAGCATCAAGCATGGATACGGAGTTTGAAACTCTCATACGTTCAATAGCATCAGTACCAAAGTCAAATGGTCTTGTTCTTGTTTCACCTTGATCAACGAAAACTTGTATTTCGTCTGATGCGTAGTAAAGTGGAACTTCTTCTCTAATAGGTCTTACGTCTAAGCCGTTAGCAATAACGTCAGTTGTAATTCCTATTAACTGTGTTACTCTTGTATGAACACCAAGTTCAGGTAAACTTAAAATTGTAGTTTGTGATACTGCACCTGCACCTGTTTGTTGTGAAGTGTATGCTGTATTTGTTAAGATGTAAGTATTGATTAAATTTAATAACCAGTTTCTAAGTGCAACTTCTTCCGCTCTTGTTCCGCTAAAGTATGGAGTAGTTTGTGTCCAATACTTACTTGCTTGATCATATGTTCTTGAGTTACCACCATATTTAATATCGTTTGTAAAAGCAGTAATCTCAGCACCAAGGTCTCTTTCAGTTAATGCTGTATTGTGTGAAAAGTTATACCAAGTTCCGCTTGATGCCGCCGCTACCTGAGCCGCGATATAAGCCGTAGCTTCTTTTTGCATAAAGGCTTTGTTTGCTTCTAGTACTGCTATTGCTTTTGGACTGTAGTCAACGTTATCAGTATTCTTGTCAAGATAAACAGTTGTAATTGTTCCTGTTTTTTCTAAGAACTTAGGAAAATCTTCTTCAACGCCTTTTGTTAATTTTTCTGTGTCGTCTGTTTGGTATTCAACACTTGCACCTAATGTTGGATCACTGAAGTTAAAGATAACTTCGTTGTTTGTAGTGTCTGTCATTAACAGCAAGTCATTAGTTGGAATACGTGTCTGCATCTTGATACTTGAAATACCTGTTCTATCAAGTGCAGGAACATTATCAAGACCGTTTAGAATTACGTCTGTGATAATTCCCATCAATGTAGTTACTCTTGCATCTGCTCCTGACTCATAAGCAATCGCAGAATTAGTATACTGTGTAGTTACTATTGGACTTTGAGCAGTTGTAAAAGCCTGTTGTGGTAAAATATAGTTGTTGATTAAATCTCTTGCAAAGTTCTTTGCCGCAATTTCAGGTTGTCTATCGCCATCAATCTGCGGAGTAGAATTAATCCAATATTTACTTGCAAGATAACGTGCTTGAGCATTACCATTGTATCTCAAGTCATAGATTATACCACCTGTACCGTCAACACCTTGTAAATTATATCTTGTATCTCTTTCACACTTTGGTGAGTTATATGTATAGTTGTACCAGAAGCTAGTTGGGTCAGCCGCGTTAGCTAATACCTGTGCGGCAATCCATGCCACCACTTCATCACAAATAAATTCAACATTGTTTTGAATTAGCTCATAGGCGTTAGGATACCTATTGTCCTTTAAAGGAATTCCTGGTTGGAATATATACGTATCTATCTTTTGTTTAGCCATTTATTCTAACTTCCTAATGCTATTGCCAATGCCGTCGCTCTTGAATCCACATACTTCTTGTTTGCTATCGCCGTTTGTGTAGTTGGCGATTGCTGTACTTTTGCAGTCGTAAACTCAGCTTTAGTTGGTTTTGTATTACCTATTACTGTATTATTTAGCGTTCCTGCACTTGCAATTAAATTTGTTGAACTCACTGTTCCCGGTGTCGTAGCACCTATATTCATGTTGTCTATAGTACCACCTGCTGTTGGATTTATTAATACCGTACCTGCTGATCCTGTAGGAACAATTCTAATATCTGCATTTTCACCGTTAAGTGTAACGTTGTCTAGTGTTGTTAATCTTTGTGCGTTAACATCTACGTTGCTAATTGTACCACCATTTGATGGATTAATTATCACTGTTCCTGATGATCCTGTTGGTGATAATGTTATTACAGCATTTTCACCCTGTGCTGTGATGTTACCTGTTGTTAAAATGCTTGAGAAACTACCAACACCTGTAATGGTTGGATCTATGATAGTTAATATTCCTATCGGATTGTTATCAGCATCTCCGTAATACAAAGTTTCTGGAGCATTTGTTGGAACTGTAAAAGTTACCTTACCTGAAAATTGTCCTTGTGCTTCACTAGTTTCTTTCTTGGTTGTCTGATCCGTACTTAGATGTGACATCCCCGTGTCATAAGTTGTATAACCTACTCCATCTGATTGGAAAACATTGAAACTATTATTACCAAGAGTTTGACCTGCTTGGTTTGTGCTTCTTAAAATTAAGTTGAATACGTATGCACTACCTCTGGTTAATGTTACGCCAGGATTAAGTTTTAATGTTACACCGTCAGCTTCAAATTCTCCGTCAAATGTAAAGTTACCACCAGCATCTCTTACAACGTAATCACCTGATACATCAGTTGCTTCTTCCGTAACCGTATAGGTTACACTACGTAAAGTTACGTTACCCTGATCATCTACTAAAAATCCGTTAGATTTAAATCCGTGTTGTGCCTCAAAAGGTGACTTAACAACTGCCATGTGTTTCTCCTCTTGTATTTATCTGCATTTAACTTACCACTATCAAGCCGTGCATACTACTATGGTATTGACAGTTATAGTGATATGTACCTGCTGTATTAGGTGTCCAAGTAATATTACCTGAGCTAGAAGCACCTTGGCCTACTGCCGCTGGTGTTGTAACCTGATTACCTGTACCTGTTGCGTTTGTTGATTTAATATACAATGGATGCCCTGCCGCATTCATTGTTAATGTTAAGTTGTCATTAACATTTAGATTAATCTGTGCGTTGTTTCCACTTACACTACCATTTCTATCTGTACCTGATAATGTGTATGATCCTGAACCTGCGTTACCAACCGTGATCGTATAGTTGTTACCTGGAGTTATTGATGTATCAGCAATGGTTACGCCTACAGTAGCTTCACCGTTATCCAATGCAAGTTGGAAAACTTCTGAACCTTCTGTTGTTAAGTCTGATGACACAGTAACGTTTAATGTTTCCTGTGAGCCAACAATAAAGTCTCCAGTCAATGACGCTCCGTTAATATCTGAACTTGTTACACCTGTAATTGTGTAAGGTAAACTTGTACCATTTGCAACATTCTCAGTTGTAAGTGTAATTGTAAAGTTACCACCTTCATTAACTGTTGGAACAGAACGACCCAAGCTGTAACTTGACACAGCCGCCGCTTGTGAAGTATCTGCAATTTGTACCTGTGCAGTTGCTTGTCCGTTGTTCAACTGTATGTTAAAACTTTCAACACCTTCAGTTGTTGTATCTTCAGCAAGTGTAAAGTCAAAATAATCTGTTGTACCTACAACGAAACTTCCTGTTAGTGATCCTGTTGTTAGGTCAGCCGCAGTAACACCTGTTACTGTGTAATCTAGTGTAACACCCGGATCAACGTTTCCTGTTGTAAGTGTAATTCTAAATGTATCTCCCTCATTAACATTTGATAAGTTAGAAGTCAATGTGTATGAAATAGCAGGAGTCTGTGAAGTATCGTTAAACAGAACAGCCGCACTTGTTGTAGTTCCACCTGGATCATTGTCAAGTGTCATTGTAAATGTTTCTGCACCTTCTGTTGAAAGGTCTGATGTAACTGGATACGTAAATGTATCTGTTGTTCCAGTTATAAAGTTTCCTGTTAGGTTTGCTCCTCCAATGTCTGCACTCTGTACTCCAGTAATTGTAAATGGAACAGTTGTACCTGCATTGACATTTGTTGTAATAAGTGTTATGCTAAATGATTGTCCTTCATTTGCTTGTGAAGTAGATCTTGATAATGTGTAAGTTGGTGAATATGCACTTGAACTTGATCCTGCAATAACAGGTCCTGGCTCATTTAGTGTTGCATAATAGTTAGCACTATGTATGATTTTTGCACCTTCTATACTAGTTGAATCATCTTGTACTCTAGGATATGCCATAAGTTTAAAGTAAGCATCTGTTACTTCAACTTCTAGCTGTAATAAATCATTACCTAGGTTACTTCTACCGTATATTACTATGTTTGCTGTGCTTGTACTTGCTGTACATAGGCATTTAATGATCTCTTTACGTGCTGAGTTCACATCACAGGCTATAGTGTATTCTACGCCGAAATACGAACCAACATACCAACGGTCTAATTCGGTCCCATTTTCTACAAGTGTAGAAGAAGGACCGGCGTAACTTAGGTTACTACCGCCTCTAAATTCTATTGTGTTGTTTTGCCCTTTACGGAAAAACTTACTGATATCAAACGCCATTAAACATCCTCTTTGTAGTATTTATTCAATTAGTAGCGGCTTCTGTTCAAAAGCATATTACCGCTTTTTACCGCTTCGCGGCATTAAATTTGCGTTTTACCGCTCCGCGGATTCTCTCGCGATTCCTAAATACCACATATCTAACGGATACTGCTTTGAAGGAAAATGATGTGTTATTTTTAGATTATTCTTTGTAATCATATCTTTAAACGTATCAGGATTTGATCCCCATACATTTTCAGCAAGTATGATTACTCCATCTTGTGTTAAGTAGTTTCCTACATTATCAAAGAAGTTTTTGTGTATAGACCAGTCTAAATCTTTATATTTCCTTGGCTCATCGTAGTGTGCAACATACGGGTCACCATTGAAATGTGGAGGATTAGCAACAATTAGGTCAAATGTTTGCTCGGGAATTGACTTAAAATTATCACTTAGAACGAAATGTGCTTTTTGATCTAAGTTATTTTCTAGTATTGTTTGTAGTACTGCTGGTTTGTTTGGTTCCCATACATCTGATAAAGTAATCTTTTCTGTTTTATCTGTACCTAATAAACCAAATCCCCAAAACCCTGGACCACTACACCATTCTAATGCATTGTAAAATGTTTTATCTTCTGTAATAAAACTGGTTGCATCAAGGAAGTCATCAATCATGGTGTTACCACAACCGTCTATTTCATCTGTCCAGTATATTTTTGTGTCGAAGTATTGTGTAAAATTAGCCGTCATTTTTCAATGTAACAAGTTTTTTATATTCAGGCAAGTACAAGTATTCAATGTCGCTGTGTTTCAATGTACGTACAGCATCATCTAATGTTTCTACTAATGGTTCTCCACCTAAATTAAAACTTGTATTGAAAATAATCGATAATCCTGTTTTTTCTTTCCAGGCTTTAATTAAATTATAGTAATGAGGATTTTGTTTTTCACTAACTGTTTGTATTCTACAAGTTCCGTCAACGTGTATAATGCTTGGAATCTTTTCTGCAATACCTTCTTGACAGTTTACAGCATACATCATTGTTGGTGAACTTTTCATACCACGTAAATCAAACCATTCATGTACATCTTCTTCAAGTATACTACCTGCAAAAGGTCTAAAGTATTCTCTACGTTTTATAAGGTTAACGTGATCTTTACCATTAGGATCACTTGGGTCATACATGATAGTTCTATTACCTAATGCACGTGGACCGTTCTCTGAACGACCCTGGAAGATTGTACAAATTTTTCTATCTGCTAGTATGTCAACTACTTTTTTATCATCTGCTTCTTCAACTGTTGCATTATATTTTTCTACAACTTTATTAATGTCATCATCTGAATAACAATAAGCAGGACCTTCATATAACGTATCTTGCTGTTCTTGTACTTTATTATCTTTTGTAAGTCTTCTATGCATTAACATTGCCGCACCCATGGCCGTACCTGCATCATTACTTACTGGCTCAACATATATTTCAATATTTTCATCTTTAAGTTGATCTAAATATTCATAGTTTGCTACACAATTAAGACCGTAGCCGCCACTAATAACAACTTTATTCTTACCGGACATTTCAACTGCACGTTTAATAAGTTTAACAACTTGATTTTGTGTTTCTGTTTGTACAGCATAAGCTAAATTCCTTCTGTTTTCTAATTTGCTTACATCTTCATTATCATGATCTACAAGTTCTTGAAAGAAGTTATAGTTTACATGAGCACCGTTTGGATATGTAGGTATAATCATTTGTCTATCTGATATAGGCCACATAGTATCATTTCTAAATAGTTTAATATTAGCACGTCTACCATATGGAAATAATCCCATTGTTTTACCTGCTTCAATAAAGCTAAAGCCACAGTATTCTGTTACTGCCTCATAAGTTTTTACTATACCTGCATTTTCAGTAAGTAAAACATCGTGTGTCCATTCTTTAGGTTCATCATATAACTCACTTGACATATCTTTTAAGTACTGCGTAACCATAGGACCGTTAGTACCTAGGTGTTTGTAAAGTGTTTTAAAATTATCTGGATATGCACAATCATATATTGTTTCTGTTTCCCAAACAGTTTGTGGTTCACCTTGGTTAGTAGCTAAATCTATAAACGTACCTGCACCATCAACAATAACTGCTACTGCATCACTAAATCCTGATCTATAAAAGGCTGTCGCGGCGTGTAACTTATGATGTATATGACTCATGTCAATTACTTGTGGGTGATTTTCTTCTGGGTTATAAGGCTTTCTACTTATTAATCCCATCTTACGTGCAAGTCCTGTGTAAACATCATCTCCACTAAAGTCTACTCTACCTGCTGTTCTTTGTAAATTTTGTGTGTGTGCAACACATAAGAAATCTAGTTTGTCTGTGTATTCTAAAATTTTCATCATAGAAGCATAAGGACCACCATCATATTTCTGACGTGTAAGTCTTTCTTCTTCTATTGCAAATACTATCTCACCATCTTTTAAAAGACAAACACCTGCATTGTGTCCCCTTGCAATTCCGGCAATCCAAACTGGCTTCTTTTTCATTTAAAATCCTCTATAATCTCTATTCCAATTTACTGTTTTAGTAATGTTTGCAATAGTTTCTTTATAATCATTAGTCTTTGCATTGTTAGTAGTATCTATCAAATTTTCTTGTTCAACAGTTAGGTTCTGATTGTATTGATGTACCCAACTTAAATGTTGTTCTGGACTAGGATGTAGTTCTAACCACTTATCTCCATTATCTTCTTCAAACCACCAACTTAAATCTGGTCTATTCCAAGCATGAATACCTAATGGTTCTAACCAATGATCTCCTTTAAGTATATGCTTGTAATCTTGTAAACTATATTCTTCAAAAGCATTTGCAAGTTGTGGAGTATTTCTTAAATTTTCTCCATGTCCTTTTTGATGTGGAATATCAGTACCTAGTGTATTAATATCACTTATGCTTGTAAAATGAAATTCACAACCTGTTGATTCTAACAATCCTTTTGTTAATTCTATGTTATGTAATGTGTGTAAAAATAAAGCCTTTTCATCATAAAAAGTTTCTATCCATTTCTTATCAAAAACTTTTTCATTCTGGTAACTGAATATACTACCTTTTGTTTGCCAAGGTTCATCATGATTAAAGTTAAGCCAATCATATCTTAAATGACTTGACCATTGTACTATTACTTTGTCTGTAGATGTAAACTTATTTTTTATGTTACATTCGGAAACACGTTCAGCTATTGCACGATTTCCTAAACCAGCATGACCCCAGTTTTGATGTTCTTCAAAGTCTAAGCCTAGTAAGTCTGCCCATGTAGGCCAGTTCCAAGAAGTGTATGAACAGCCAAATGTAAACAGCCTAGACATTAATCTTCTTTATACTTGTGACCTATTCTTTCTTTTCCAGTTAGTCCGTTAGTAACTGACTCAATGATAATTGTTTCAACTTTATCATTCATTGCCATAACACCATCGTTGGTTCTATCAGCATATTCATCAGTTGTAACCCTGATAGGTGAGTAAGTTCTTGCACCTTCACCCATATCTAAGATGTCAAAGTTTTCATCGTCTGGATAAGAAACATTAATAGGAAAAGTTGATCCAATAACTACTGTACATTTTTTATCTAATGCATGGACCATATGTTGTCCTGAACTGTCACAGCCTAAAAAGTAATCTGCATTTGAAATAATACCGCACCAATGTCTTAAGTCTGCTCCCATAGGACTTGCTACTGCATCTTTTATTCCATGTTTAGCAAAGTCAATGCCAAACTCTGCCATATGAATTACGCCATATTTTTTAGAAAGTTTTTTAACAATATTAACTGAATTTTCAGCTTCAAAACTTCTACCACTGTAATCTGAAATCATACCGTTTTCGTGTTGTGTTGTTCTACCAAATGGTTGAAATACTACTACCTTATCTTTTTTAGTTTTTTCTTTAACTTCATCTACAAGTTTTTTACCAAAGATCATTTCTTCTTTGTTTAATGTAATCCTAGGCTTTTGTAGTGTTCTTAGTCCTTTGTTGTTAATAGCAATATCGTATGCCTGTGCAATAGAACATTTCTGATTATAGTATTCCCAAACCCTATATGGTTCAGGTGTAATTAGTTCACGTTCTTTTAGTTTATCTTGAAATAAACCTTTATGCCAGTGATCATATACTCTAGCATATAAGGATTTATGTCCTTTAAAGAAATCAGTTCCACCTTCGCAAACAATTACAAAATCGTCATCTGGATTTTCTTCTTGAAATTTTTCTAGAGCAGGGATAGATGCTATTACTCGTCCGGCACCGCCATTAATAAAAATAGCTGAGTTTCTTTTATCTGTTGACATTTATCATCCTTTTAATCTGTGCGTAATTATGTGCTACATCTTAATAGCACTATGCAGTTATTTAAAAGGAATTATATTAGGAAGTTTGTTTTCTGGCTGTAATAGTACCAGCTATTCTAGTCTTGCCTTTAGCGTCTGTAGGCGCCGCAGGTAGCCCATCTGCCGCTCCATCATCAAATGGAGTACCGTCTGTGCTTAAACCTAATCTGTTTAGATCTGTACCAAAATAGTTTCCGTCCATTTCTGGTGGAATAAAGTGTCCTGTTGCAGGGTGATATGTGTGTTCCATCAACCAACCATCGTTAGGATTATCTCTGTTTGCTTCTGCTGTACCATCTGGAACGTTATCACCTAGTGTAGATGTTGCGTCCATACCGTTTACAGCCGCACCATAACGTCCTGTTTGTCCTGGGAACTGATCGTTTTCGCCCCAAATACCTGGTTGTAATGCTTTTGGTGATTGTGGAAGTCTAACTTTCCAAGGTTCAATACGTGCTTTCTTTTCTAATTTAAAAGTAGCACCAGTTCCTGTTGTAGAACTGTCACCTGTTTTAACAATAGTATAAGCTACATTATTAATTACTTTAGCTTCTTTCATGTGTCTGGCGTTAAAGGCGTTACGTGTTCTTACACCTGTAATAGCACCGTCTTGTCCAATGCTTGTAACAATAATGTTTACGTCTAATGATCCGTTTACTGCGTCAGCTGTTGCATCTGGTTTCCATGCTTCTCCATCATTTGGATCTGCTTCAAAATCAAAACCTGGTCTTTGTCCCATTGGTGCTGATAAATCATCCATTGTACCAATTTGATCTGCACTATAACCTAATACAGTAGCATCAACTAATAAGTGGTCGCCTACTGAATAACCTGTTCCACCTGCTGTAATAGTAGGTGTCCAACAAGCACCATAAAGTTCTGGTAAATCTCTTAATTCTTGTCTAAACTGTTTCCATTTATTTGCTAAAGATTCTGGCATATCATCTGATACGTGTGAATCTGACCAAGAAAGTTGTGACCATCTTGTACGTTTAATTTCATCCCAACCTACGTGTGGCTTTAAGAAAGGATATGGTGTGTTCCATTCTTTTTTAATTGGATCATAAGTAATTTCATCTCTGTCATATGTATGATCTGGAGTAGGAACTTTAGGCTCAATGTGCTTAAAGTAATTACCGTTAATATCTTTTTGTGGTAACGTTTCTGTTATGTGTTCTCTACCTTCTAACATTAAAGTATCTTGGTGTACTTCCATTAGTTCGCAAAGCAAAGGATTTTCTTCACAGTTAACTTTAACCATATACTCGTGAGCCGCTGGTACAAAGTCATTTTCAATTTCGTATCCATATCTAACTTCACCTGAACGTTTGTTGTCTACTTTTCTCATAAACACCCACATTTCTCTAGGGCCTTTATAAGTCCAAGTACCTACTTTACCTTCAGTTGTAGTTTGATACAAATATGCGTCTGGCATATCATATGAAAACTGAACTTCAACTTCGTTATTTCTGTTTTGTGCGTCTAATCCGTGTCCCATAATTATATCCTAGTAGTATACCACATAAACAGCACCTTCGGCGCCTGGTGATCCACAACAACATCCACCACCGTATGGTGATCCGTGTACTCCACCTCCACCTGGCCATGATCCAAATTGATCACCTCCACGTGTACAACAACCGTTTGGTCCTATTCTTGGTCCTGATTGTGCCATTGGCGCAACCGGTGTAAATTGTAATCCTCTGTCTCCACAATGCTGTGATCTTTGTGAAGATCCTGTGTAACTTGCTATACCAAAGTCAACGTTATTTGGTTGTGATTGACAGTTGTAACAACTCATGCAACAACCATAACATCCAAAGTAACCATGACAGTGAGTACAGTTAGAACAGTATCCACCACAAGCTACTGCACAGAAACATGATTGTCCTGATGGAGTTCCCATAACAAAACTGTTATGTCCTGCATAGTTATTACCTGCGTATAAACAGCAACCTGATCTACCTGCACAAATTGTGAAAGTATCACCTGCCGCTACTGTTGTTGATTTAATTGCGTAAGAGCCACCATCTCCTGGATAACCCTGCATACAGCAACATCCTCCAGTTCCTGAAGCACCGCCGCCCCACATTTCAAATACTGCAAAACTAGATCCTGACGGAACTGTAAATAAACAACATTTACCGCCGTTGTTGTTACAACAAAATCTTGATGTTGGTGGAACGCCTCTAGCTTGTCTTGGCCACGCTTCGTTATGATCATAACTCCAAGCATAACTTACTGTAAATGCTTGAGGAGCCTTAACACCCGTATCGTAACCTGGTACAAAAGATCTTAAACTTGACATATTTTATACTCCTCTTATCCTACGTCGGATTGATAGTAAACAACTACTAATCCGCCCGCTCCCGGTCCACCACAGTAACAAGTACCGTTGTGAGTGTGTAGTGTACCACCACCTCCTCCTGGGAAGTCAGCTGGTCCATCACTATCACGACCGTGTGTTTTATAACAATTATCTCTTGACATTCTAGCACTTTGTCCACCGTATGGTGCTGATGTCATGTTCTCCCATGATGAACTAGAACACATAGATGTTCCTGCTCCACCACCGTTGAAACCACAAATACTAAAATCTGCTCCTTTTACACAACCACATACGTAGTTAGGACATCCACAATGTCCACCCCATGCAGTTCCAAATCCACAAGTAGCACAACCATATCCGCCACCTGATGAACATAAACAGAAATAACTTCCGTCACAACATCCTGTTGCCGAACAAGCATAACTACCACAACCTGGACAACCCATTACTGGACGACAGCAACCTGCCGACCCTGCACAAAGGGTAAATGCCGCACCTGGTGTAATTTCTCCAATTTTTCTTCCATAGGAACCTGAGCCTCCTGGGAAACCTGCCATACAACAACAGCCTCCGCCACCGTCTCCACCTGCACCCCATGTTTCAAATGCGGCCCATTTAACGTCTGCACTAGCAGTCCATAAACAACAGCAACCTGGGTTACTGTTACGTGTAGTATCCATTGATGTATGATACACATAGATAGTACGCAACGTTAATGCGGTTTCGTTTCCGCCTAATTGAAGTAAAGTTCTTAATGCAGACATTAACTACTCTCCTATTATCCTATTCCTACGCCATCGTCAGCGGGTGGTTCAGCAAATCCTCCAACAACTGGTTCTTCTGGAAACTTAACCATGTGTGGAGCATATTCATCTGATTCACCTTTTTTCCATGTTACAGGAAGGTCTCTTAATTTTTGTCTAAACTCAATCCAAGGATTTTTAATTGCATCTGGGCTATCTGAAGATACTTTTGAATCAGTAGCATCTAATCTATCATTTCTTAACTGAATTAATGTTGCCCAAGTTTGCCAAGGTTGCTTCCAAGTCAATGTCCAATTTCCTGATGCTTCGTCATGTACTGAAAGTGTTCTTTCATATGCGTGATCTGGATATGGTGGCCACGGATTTTGATAGTTTCCATAACCTTCTGGTAGTGCAACTGTAACCTGTGATTGTGTTAAAGTTATTGTGTGTGGTAAAAATATAGCACACATTAAAGTATCAGCACCCGCACAATCTAAAGTAACAACACGTTCACCATCTGGTGCTGTGTCTGTACTTGGATTGTAATGAAAATCTTCATCAGGTGGTTGCTGAGCTTCTGTATTCTTGTTTGTAGCTTCATCTACGAACACGTACAATTTGTCCGGTCCTGTATATGTAGCTGTAGCGGTATCTCCGTTCGAGTTTGTTTGAGCCAAATACTCGTCGGGGATATCATATGTAAATGTTTTTGTAATTTCTGTTGCCATTTTATTCTCTTCCTTTGTATTTAGTCATATGTTTCTTAACTGTATGATACCTTGACCATTCCTCCGGATCCCCAGTGACCCCAACAACACGGTCCACCACATGATGTTCCGTTGAATCCTGCATCTCCTGGATATGGTTGGGCACATCCCCATCCACAACCCGAACACGTCATTGGCTTACCGCAGTAATCCTTGCCGTGTCTTGTCATACCACCTTTTGGTGGCCCACTAACATAATCCCACATTTGGTTGTGACAATAGTGAGTTTGTAGTGGTTGGTTTCTAGAGTGTCCTAATCTAAAGTCACCTTGTGTTCCTCCTGCAATACAAGAACAACCAAAGCAACAGTTGTAGGCATAGTGAGCATGACAGTTTGTTCTTCCTGTACATCCACCTCTAGCACACGTTGTTGAAATACCTGAACCAGTTACAAAACTAGTTGATCCATCGTATCCCAAACAATCTCTTTCGCAACAGTTTCCGTTACCTGCCGCACAAATCGTAAAAGTACATCCAGCGACCACTGAGTGTGATCTAATTGCATAGGATCCGCCTCCCGCATTCTGTGATGACCACATACAGCAACATGACCCGGCTCCTGCCGCGCCTGCTCCCCATAATTCAAATGTTACGTTTTTAATGTTAGCCGGTACTGTCCAGTTACAACAGCATCCACCGTTGTTAATACCTCTATTGTTATTATAAACATAGAAATACTTTGTAGGTACTGAAGCACCTTCTACCTGATCTCCCATCAAAACTCTGAGGTTTGCCATAATTTGTTTCCTCTCTTACGTTCCTGAAATGATCCAACCGTAAGTTGAACCAGTATAAATCATTGTTACAGCAATATTGTTAATGTCTAGCACCAAATCCTCTGTCAAATTCTGTATTTTGCTACCATTTCTGCCCAGTGTTACGTTATTTGTATTAAACGAACCTGTTACATCTACGATTTGGACTACATCATTAACAAGCAAAGTGCTGTTTAGTGGAAGAGTTATTGTAAACGTTCCACCTGATGAGTTAGCAAGAATACGATCATTAACTGTAGCGGAAAAAGTAGTAGAAACGTTACGAATAACACTACTTGCAGTTCCAGTTGTTGATATATATCTTCCCATTTTATCTTCCTTTTATGTATTTATCATTATGCAGTTGATGTTTCAATGCCCATCGCTACTGCACTTACGTTCGCGGCACTACTATATACTACCAGAATTTGCCCTGCCGCCATTGCAATTCCTGATCTTTCTAATACCCCTTTGGGTAAAAGCTCTACGTCATATTCGATGTATTCGCTATTTGCTGGTGACCCAGCACTTGCGACCGCTAATCTAATTGACACAGCCGCGTTACCTCTGTTACATACAGATACAGTAGCAATCGCGAAATTGTTAGCTGGTACTGTGTAAAGAGAAGTATTCGTAGCCGCCGCCAAATCTGCGTGTCCTAGTCTTCCTGTGGCCATATTGTTTCTCCTTTAACTCAATATAAATTGTTGCATCGCTACCGGTGATCCACTTATACCACCAGTAAAGTTCATAGTTGCAGTTATATTTATCGGAACCGCAGTCGTTGTTGTGATTGTGTTTCCGCTAATATGTACTACACCTGCTGTGACTGTATTTACGTTCAATTCTGAAGCACCACCACCAATTTGGGAGGTAATATATGTCTTAATTGCCTTCTGTGTTGGGACAATGCTGTCACTATTTGCTGTAAATGTACCGTCTGTACTAAACTCGTTAATTGTAGCACCCGTACCACCAAGTGCAACGCTACCAAGCTGTAGTTCTTGTAATCCTGAAATACTAAATGCATCAGCATTTAGGGTAGCAATACCAGTTGCCTGTTCAACGTTGAACAATCCACCAACTCTAAAGTTACCATCTTGGTCTGTTGATGTAAAGAACACTCTTCCACCACCACCAACAACTGCTTCATCATTTTGATCTGATGGTATAGTTGGTGTTCCAGGATAATTTGTTGTAGTAAATCCACCTGTACCAATATCTAGGAAGTCATGTCCTGTTAAACGTACCTGTGAATATCTAATTCTCATTTCAACTTTGTCACCATGTACTGGTGATTCGTCAATTGCCACATCTGGCGAAACTTGTAATAATGCCGCATATGGTCCTGAACCTGTTAAGTTTGTTACACTAACAAGTTTGAAAAATTTACTTGGTAAACTTGAGAATACAACGTTTGCTCCAGCTTGTGGTACACTTAACATACCTTCTACCTGTACATATTTTCCTGACTGTTTTGCATCTCTGTAACCAGCACCAAAAGTAACTTTACCACCGGAACTATAAGCTGATCCTGTAGTTAATACTGCTGGGAATAATAAATCTTTATCAATATAAAGTTGTAAAGTATTTGCATCAACAACTTTAACATAATATTCGTTTGAGTTAAGTGTTGTTGTACCACCAACTTCTGTAATTCTAATTTTAGTTCTTTCTAAAATGTTATGTGTTGCAACTGTGATATTAACAACACCTGTTCCACCATTAGTTGGAACTGCACCAAGTCCGTTGTTAATTACTTCTGTAATAATATCAAATAATTCTGCAACTTTAGTTTGTGCCGCCGCTTCACCGTTGTTACTGTTTGTAGTTTGTGAAGTTACTGACTGTAAAGAACTGTAAGAAGTATTATCCATTACATAATCATTAATAATTACTTTTGTTTGTAACAATGACAATACTGTTTGTGTTTGTTGTCCAAGTACTTGAGATTGTGTTCCAATCCAATAAGCCTTAGCCGCTTTAATTGTTTCTCTAGTTCCACCAAATTCAAGATCGTGTAACATAGCATCAATAATTAACCCTGTGTCTCTTTCACACTTAACTTGATCGTAAATAAATCCACCCCAAGTAGTTGATGTTGGGTTATTAGTAACTTGGCTATTAATCCAAGCAACTGTTTCGTCTTTAATATATTCTTTGTTTGCAGTTAACAATACTTTTGCATAAGGATTAGCAGTATAGCTAACACCTGTAATATCTTTTACTGTACCTGCGTCTGTCACTGTAGCACTTAAAGTTGTAAAGCCTGTACCTCTTGAAGTAAATGAAGGTTGAGCTAATACACCGTCTCCAATAAATGTTTCTAATGGAGCATCTGCTGTATTGTTTGGATCTGTAAATGTTACTGTTGGAGCCGCTGTGTAAGATTTACCTGGATGGATAATTCTTACTTCACTAATTTTTCCATCTGCAACTTTGGCTCTACATAATGCAGTTTCTACCGCAGTTGATCCATCGTTTTGTGGAGCAGTTACGTTAACTCTAGGCTCAACACTATAAACTGTTGTGTTGTCTAAAGCACTTTCAATAGCTCTACCACTTACAATCTGATTCCAACCTGCTGTGTTATCTGAATATTTTTTAATTGTCGCAACTTTTGTACCTGCGTTGTATGTGTCAATATAACCATATTGTCCAGCACCCTTACCGCCTGTAATGAATACAGCCATTCCAACATACGCCGCACTTAAGGCTGTATCAGTGTTGGATAAAGTAATCTGTGTTGCTGTACCTGCCTGTGGAGTGTTAGTTGCAAATTTGTAATCAGCACCACCAAATGTTGTGCTATCACCTGTCATTCTAACTTCCATTAAGCCACCAGTATTAATAACTGGAGTTAAACCTGTAACACCATAACCGTCTCCACTTAAACTAAATGCTGTTGTAGATACGTTGTAATCTCTTCCTGCGTTCTGGTATTCTAGTGCAATAATATTATTGTTATCTGTTATAGTTGCACCTATTAGTGCATCAAATGATCTGTTATCAACGAAAGCTTCAATTGGTGTTTCAGTTAAGTCAACACCTTCTGCAACACAACCAAAGTCACCATATGATGAGTTACCATTAGTTCCTCTAATTTTTCCGCCGTTTTCTGAAAGGTATCCAATGTGTCCGTAGTATGAGAACACGGAAACAAGCTCTGCTCTACCTAGGTTAGTTACCCAAGCACCAATACCTTGATCTAAAATTTGTGTAAAGTCGTTAGCAACGATAGAATCGTTACCACCTGCGTGTATATCGCCATCAACTTTCATTCCAATACATTTTGTACCAAAAGTTGTTACGTTTTGTACGTATGGTGAACGTGTTGATATCCAAGCTCTTGTGTCTGCTGGTCCCCAACTTGGGTTAAGTGAAACAAAAGCACCTGCTGTTGGACGTTTAGTTCCATATGAGTTTGCACTACCTAATGTTCCTGTTAATCCTCTAACAGTACAGTTTCTTAAACCAGTACCATTTTCCATGTAGAACATATCTTCTGTAGTTGATCCGTTAATAGCATTTATTAAGTATCTTGCCGCTAGTACGGACATATAGTTTCCATAGTTTTCTAAATCCCAAAGGATTGCGTCTATGTAACGTTTTAAGTCATCTCTACATTTTGCATCGTGAGTAGAACCATAAGTTGCTTCTTTCTCCATATACATTTTTGTATTGTTTGCTTTAATATATTCTTGACCTTCATAAAGTAAAAAGTCTAAGTTAGCATAAATTCTTCCTCTAGCATATACATCACCTGCTCTAGCATTTGTTGTAGTCTGCCCTGTTACCGTAACATCTGAACCTGCACCATTTACACCATAATTAATTTTGTTACTAATATCATCAATTAAATTAGTTGTAGATGTAACTGCTGTTGCATCTCCTACCGGATGGTTTGTATTTTGTGTTTGTGTATTACCTGTGGCAATTTCAGCAACATCAAATGTAAAGTTAGCCGCACCACCGCCACCTAATGCACTATCTTGAATAGTAATAGTGTCGTTAACTGCGTGTCCTGATCCACCTGTTATAATATCTACGTTTGAAACATTACCAGTTGAAGCATCAACAGTAACGTTAAATGTTCCTACTGTACCTGAACCTGCACTTGCACCTGCTACACCTGTATATGTTCCTGCTGTTCTACTTGCATCAGCGGCACCAAATGTATCAACTTTAACCATTGCACCTGCTGGTGTTTTTGTAATTGCATTATTTAAAATTAAATCACTCATGATAGCTTTTAATCTAGTTAATGAAGCCATTGTAAGTGTAGCATCATTGGCTAGTGTAGTACCTGTTGCGTATAATCCAATATCAGTTGAACGTAATTCGTCACCAACAACGGCACAATCCGCTGGAACAATCAACGGAAGTACTTCTGTGTATTGTCCTGTTTTAACAAACAATGTTGTGTTTGGTTTAATTTTAGCATCTAAACCTGTTAAGTTTCCTGCTGTAATAACTTCTGTAATGATTCCAATTAAAGTTGCTATGTGTGTAGTAACACCTGATTCTGGAGTCAATGCTGAAGTGTATTGTGTAACAACATTTGACGCAGAGTTTAGTGCTTGATAGTTAGTTGTAACAGTTAAGTTCTGTACAATTCTTTGCATCATTGTGTTTGCGTAATTAATAACTTCTACTGTATTTGCTTCTTGTCCTGAAACGTAACTAGCACCTGCTGTACTAAAGTATGACTGTGCCATCTCTCTTGAACGTTCGTTACCACCATGTTTCAAATCCCAAATAATTGCATCTGTGATTAATCCAATGTCTCTTTGACATTTTGCATTATCAAAACTAAAGCCATTCCATATACCACTACCACCTGCGTTTGCAATTTGGTAAGCTGGATATTCTTTACCTGCTTCAACTTGTATAAACTGTTTATTTCTAATTAAAATATCTGCTACGATTGGATTTCTTGGACCCATCTTAATTTCACGTAGTCCGTGTCTAATAGTTTTCCAAGGTTTGTCAATAGTAACACCGTATCCTGGTGCCGCATAATCTCCGCCACCTTTACCTACGTAGTAAACTTGATCTACTTGACCAAAGTAACTCCATTCAGGAGCATTACCGGCGTCATTTACTTTTAATACCTGTCCTGCAATACCAATTGGTAATCTAGTTGGACCTGATCCACCGTAGTAAACTAAATCACCAGCAGTTGTTAAGTTGCCTGATTCAGCACCACCTGAAATTAATTTCCATTCGCTACCATCAACATCTTGATCTGGTCTGTTTTGTGCAGAAACTTGATCAGCTGTGTGTGCCGTAACACAAATATATGAGTTAACATTGTTAATACCTCTAACAGCATCACCTACATCATAGTAAGTTCCGTTAGTCCAAGTATTTTTCCAGTTAATACCTTCGTTAAGTTTTTCCCAGTAACTTGCATTTGGTGGTCTGTTACCTGTTGTATCTGCTATAGCAAGATAAGTGTAACCACCAACTCTAACAACATCACCTGTTTTGTATGCTGTGTTGAAAGATAAAGCAACATCGTTAGTTAAACTTTGTGCTGAACTTAATACTAAATTATTTTGATCTGTAACTGTTGTTACTGTAACTACACCTGAAACACCTGTTCCAGTTACAACCATGCCTTGAACAATAGTGCCAACGTTGCCGTCAACTACTAATGCAGTTGAGTTTGAAGTTGTACCGTTAACTGCCGCTGTAGCATTTGCATAGTCACCTTTTAAACTAAATCCTGTTGTAAATAAATCCCAAGTTGCCGCATTGTTATATGGAACAACATTTGTATGATTTGTTTTTGCAATATAAGAGTAACCACCGTAAGTTACAAAGTCACCTGGTTGATAACTTGTTGTACTTGCCCATGAATCTTCAAACTCTAATCCTGGAACAAATTGTGACCAGTTAGTTGTTTGTGTTACTGTTGCAATATTAAAAGTTAAAGAAGCTCCTGTGCCTCCAATAAATCCTGGCGTTACTGTAATTGTATCTGATGCTGAGTGTCCTGAACCACCATTAGTTATTGTGACACTTGCCGCACCTGAACCATCAATTACGATTGTAAATCTTTGTCCTGTACCTGATCCACCACTTGAACCTCCAACGTCTTTGTAAGTTCCTGCTGTTCTTGTTGCATCTGCGGCACTAATTGAATTTACAGTTGCCGCAACTCCTGTTACTGCATTGTCATCTGCTAGGTTAGTTCCACCTGATGTGTGTTCTCTTGTAGCAATCCATAAACCGCCACCATACTTAACAACGTCATTAACTTTATATCTTGTTGCTGTTGCGTGTACTGATTTATATTCAATACCTTTGTGTGCGTAATCCCATTTACTTTGATCAGCTTCAAGTCCTAAACTTACTGTTGCTGATGATAAGTGTCCTTCGTTACAAATATAAAGTTGTCCACCGTAACGTACTGTATCGTTAACTCTGTATTTTGTTGCAACTGTCCAATCTGTTTTCCAGTCTATGCCTTTTGAAAAGACATCCCACTTGGCTTGATCTGCTTCTAGTCCATCTGCGTCTGAGGCAAAAGTTGCACTTGAAGTATGTGCAGTTGTACAAAGATAAACTGTTCCACCATACTTAACTAAATCATTTACTTTATATTGTGTAGCTACTGTCCATATATTTTTCCAATCAAAGCCTTCTGCGAATAAATCCCATTTAGCTTGATCAGTTTCTAGTTTACCAGCACTTCCACCATCAGCTTCTGCTGTGTGAGCCGTGTTGGCAACATATAGATAACCACCATATTTGACAATATCGTTCTGTTTGTAGTAGGTTCCTGCTACCCAGTCACCTTGCCATGATTGACCATCAGCAAATAAATTCCATTTTGTAGCTTCGTCTGTTGTGAATAATGTAGAGGCTGTGTGTCCTACTGCACAATAGTAAGTTCTACCACCGTGTCTGATGATATCGTCTTTATAATATGAGGTAGCCGCCGCCCAAGCGCCTTTCCATACAAATCTAATTCTACCTAGTTTAAACTCAGCCATTGTGTTTTAAATCCTTATTACTGTTATTTATCATTATTGCGTTCCCCCATAACCATTTCCACTATCGTTATAGTAACCATCTGATCCTTCTAGATCATCAAATGAATCCATCATAGCACCCATATCATTGTTAATATTGTTAAATGCCTGTGCAACCATAGTTCCACCTGGCATTTTAGTGGCGTGTAAGGCCACAGGAATGTTAATCGGTAATCCACCTGTGTTTGATAAGTGGTTAATCTGACTAAATTTACAAGTTCCTGCCGTTAGTGCGTTTGCGGCAATGTTGGATCCACCACCTGATATCCTACTTTGGATATATGCGGCAACGGCCCTTTGTGTTGGAACAATACTATTACTGTTAGCAACAAATGTTTGTTCCTTAGAAAATTCTCTAATTACAGCGTTTGTCCCACCAAGTATAAACGCTCCCAATCTTAATTCATCTAGTCCTGCTAGATCAAACTGTGATGCGTTAATTGTAACAATACCTGTACTCTGTTCAACTTTAAATAGTTCACCAACTCTAAAGTTACCATCTTGGTCAGTGGATGCGTAGAATACTCTACCTCCATTGTACTCTTGTGTTTCTTGTGGTTGTTGTGGTTCGTTTACTGAACCGTAACCTTCTGTGTAAAGTAATGGATAGCTAGTTTCTGCAAAGTTTCCTGTACCAATATCTAGGAAGTCATGTCCTGTCAATCTAACCTGACTGTAATTTTGTCTAATAGTTAAACTTTCATTATGCTCTGGAGATTCTTGAATTCCCATTGTTGGTGCAATACTAATTTTTGCTCTAATGTTTGGAGCAGTTCCTGATATAACTGTTGCTGTTCCAATTTTATAAATGATATCTGTGATACTTGGAAATCTTAAGTTATCTCCTGGACTTGGTAATAGTGTTAAGTTGTCAACAATTACTTCGCCACCAGTTTGATACTTGTCAATAAATCCGTTACCTACGATTGTTACTGCATTAAATTTAGTATACAATGCACCTCTGTTTTTAAATATTGGTTGTCCAAGTACTCTATCTTTTATTCTAACTTGAATGTTAGCTTCTTGTGTTTTCTGTGTATCGTGAATATGTATCACAGGTGGGTTAGCTGAGTCATATCCTGATCCAGTTTCTGTCATTACAAATTTTGTAATTCTACCTGTGTCTGTGGTTGCTCTCATTTGTGCTTGAGCACCTGTCTTAATACTGTTAACAGTTGCAGTAGAACTTGAATCTATAACTAAGAACTTAGGTCCTGCACCACCTGTCATTGGATTTACTTTTGGTCTAAACGCACCAGCTGGAGGAGTAATTTGACTTTGTGTTACCCAAACATCGCCACCATCTGAAGTTCTTATATTTCCTGCTGTATCAACTGCACAGAAAACACCATCGCTATAATCTAATCCCCATTCAAGTTCATTAATAATACCTGAACTTGCTACTGGTCTCCAAGTTGCATTGTTGGCACCTTCTGAAGAATTAGTATCACTAATATAAAAAGTTGAAGGTAAACCAAACGTCATTGTAGTTGCTGACGTTCCATCACTAATTGCTGTTGACGGTGTTGCAGGATTAAATGGAAACGAAGCAGTTCCGTTTGGTTTTACTGCCGCTACAAATAATCCATTACCGTATGCAAAGTCTGTTACGTTATAAGTTGTTGGACAAACTCTTGTTGTTGATGTCCAAGTTGTTCCGTTATCAATACTTTCGTAAGCGGTACCGTCTGCTTTAACAGCCATCCATTTACCGTTACCGTATCTAATATGTTTTAGTCCTGTTCCCATACCTGAACTTACATAAGTCCATGATGTTCCGTCTGTCGTTGATTTTGCTAATTCATCTGAATCGTCTGCTATTGCATAGACAGTATGTGATGTAGCACTAAAAGGTCCTTCTGCAATATCAACCCAAGGACGTTGAGTAATATTATAAGCTGTTGAACCCCAGGCTGTACCTGCTGTTGATAAGTTAGCTTTAGTTCCATTACCTAATGCAATAAAGTATTTTAATTTACCTTTACATTTTACCATACACGTTGGTCTTACAAAATCGTTATCAACTATTGCCGCTGACCAACTTGATCCTCCTGCGTCACTGTAAAGTGCTTTGTTGGAATGTGTTGCCGGAAAGGCTACCATAGTAGTTCCAACACCACCAGCAACTGGTTGCCATGTGTCTGTAATATTTGTGTTGTTTGATGCTGTTGCATAAGTTGGTTTTGCAACTTCAATTCTTGGTTCAATTCTATAAGTTGTTGAACCATCTAAACTTGTTTCAATAGCAGTACCTGGAACAATATGATCCCAACCACGTTTACCATCTGATGGTCTAATACAGTTAATTTGTTTAGTAGTTATAAAGTATTCATCTATGATTGCATATTGTCCAACACCTTTACCTTCTTCAATAAAGATTAGCATTGATTCACTTATTGTTCCAACTTGGAATGTTAAGTTTGCCGCTCCAAAGTTACCTAATGCTGAATCTAAGATTGTAATTGTATCTCCAATTCTATGACTGTCACCGCCATTGGTTACTGTAACTGACGCGGCGCCTGTGTTATCAATAACAACAGTAAACGTCATTAGTGATGTAGTTGCAAACGGATTGTTTGAAGTTCCTGTAACACCCGTATAAGTGTAAGGTGCATCTAATGGATTACCTACTCTAGTTGGATCTGCCGCTGAAATATTACTTACTGTAAGTATTGCTCTACCTACATATTTTGCAGGAGTAGTTTCAGCATCTGATTGTGCAATCTTAATATTAAGGTTAGTTCCGCTTTGTGCAGAGTTTCTTATACCTGTTAAGTGTCCTCTACCTCCAGGTAAACTTGAATCACCTGGATCAAGCATTCTTATTTCTGAAATACTTGCGTTACGTTGTTCAATGAAATCGTTATCAACTTCAACACCTGAACCTGAACCTGTAACTGTAAATGTTGCATCATCATAAGCCTCACCTGCGTGTGTGTAACCTAATCCAAAAATCTTATTTGCGTTGTTGTAAACAACTGGTGCTTCTGCATCATAATATCTATTGTTCAATGTACAAGTAATAGGTGTTTCACTTGCAAGTTCTCCTTCTGCAAATGATCCATATTTTCCATATGAGTTGTTACCGTTTGTAGCACGTATCTTACCACCTGCTGTACAATAGTAACCAATGTGACAATAATATGTAAACACTGATACAAGCTCTGACTTACCATCTGCGTTACACCACATACCAATACCATCAGTTATAACCTGTGTAAAGTCATTAGCAACAATTGATTTGTTACCACCATTGTGTAATGCACCGTCAATTTTCATTCCGATACAAGCTGTTCCTATTGTTGTAACGTTTTGTACATAAGTTGATTTGTTTGTAATCCATACACTAGTGTCTGCTGGTCCTGATCCTGGATCAAGTGCCACGTAAGCACCTGTGTTAGGAACCTGTGCACCATAGTTATCAGCACTTCCTAGTACACCACTCATACCTTGTAGTGTCATGTTTCTTATTCCACAACCATTTCTAACTCTAAACATATCAAGAGTTTCATAACCTACTCTAGGTTTAACAGTTGTACTTCTTAATTCATCTCCAACAATAGCAACTCCAGCCGGTACATTAATCGGAGTAATTTCTTCATAAAGTCCTGTGCTAACAAAAATTGTTGCAGGAGCTCTGTTGGCTTCATCTTGTAAAATATATTGTGTTGCATATTTGATTGAGGCAAATGGAGCACTAATTGTTAATCCAAATCCTGCATCGTCTTTTCCACCTGGAGCAACATAATAAACTTTTGCAACTTCTCCAAGTCTTTCCCAAGTACCTGTTCCATTAACAACTTTTAATGCTTGTCCTGGTGAACCAATTGCTAATTTTGTATGGTTACTGCCATCATGTGTTCTAAGGTCACCTCTATATTGTAATACGTTACCTGGCGTACCTCCAATGTATGTGACCCAATAACTGTTTGTTGTATCTAAGTCTGGAGTAACAAGTGATGAATCATCACCTGCGTGTGCTTGTATACATTTATAAGTAGTTCCTTTGTGTGCAACAATATCTCCAAGTACGTATGCTTGACTAGTTAACCACTCTCCTCTGTAATAGATACCAGTGATCAATAACTGCCAGTACATATTAACTGAACCTTCAGTTGATCTAGTTGAACCTGGATCGTAATATCCTCTTGACTCTGGATCTAATGCATCTGGTTGTTGTCCAGTACTATCTCTAACAGCAATATAAACAAAACCTTTATTTCTAACAACGTCACCAGTTCTGTAAGCAGTACCATTATCCCACTCACCTTTCATTTGGTAACCGGTTATCATTAATTCCCAGTCGTATAAACCTTGTAAACTTTCACCTTCGTAGAACACACCAGTAACACTTGGAGGACTAGATGTGTTATTAGTCATTGATACATAAGTGTATCCTCCGTATATTACAATGTCACCTGGTTGGTAAACTGCCGCACTATTCCAAACAGCTTCATAACCTAATCCAGGACACCATATGTCAAATTTTGCTTCGTCGAAACTTGCTAATGAACTGTGAGCAGTTTTACATTTCCATAATGTAGGACCATATTTTACAATATCTCCAACTTTATATCTAATACCTGACGAGTCTAAATTACCTTGCCACTCACCTTTGTAAACTATACCTTCAAGTACGGTATCCCATTTAGCTGAATCTTGTTCTAATCCTAATATAGTTGTTGTTGCTGAAGTATGTCCTGTGTTACATCTGTAAAGTGTTGCTCCATATCTTACAAGATCATCTTTTACATATCTTGTACTTACTGTCCAATTAGATTTCCAATCGTCACTTCTTGCAACGATGTCCCATCTTGATTGATCTTGTTCTAGTCCTGCTACTGTAGTTGATGAAGTATGTTCTTCTAAACACTGATATAAAATTCCACCATACTTAACTAAATCATCTACTCTGTATCTTGTTGCAGGTGTCCAATCTATTCTCCAGTTAGGAGTTTTTGCATAGGCTTGTAACTTACCTAAGTCAGCTGAGATACCTGTTGTTGCGTTTGAGTTTGAAAGATGTTCTTCTAATACCCTATAAATTACACCATTGTATTTGAACAAATCATTTACAGCATATCTTACGTTAACTTGCCAGTTGTTTTTCCAAGCATAACCTTCTGCGTTTAATAACCACTTACCTGGGGTTGCAGTTAAGTCTGTTTTAAAACTTGTTTGATCGGAAACGTGTCCAACCATACAGATGTAAGTGTTACCACCATTACGAACAATATCATCTTTGATATATGTTGCACCTGGTAACCAAACATTTTTCCAGTTATAACGTATTCTTGCTAAATTAAATTGTGCCATTACCCTGCGTATCCTGTTGCGTTCTGACCAAATTCTAAATGATCACTTGAAAGACCGTTGTCATATTCGTATTTTGTATTGACTCTTAAAACAAGTTCGCCTTCACTGTTTACATAATAGTAAATGTTTTTATCGTCCCAACGCATTTGTTCGTAAAGTAAGTTATCAAAAACTAATACATGGTTTGGATTTCTTCCCTCAAAGAAGTCCTCACCTGATTGAAACTCTGTATAGTTACCATCAGTACCACCTGGTCTGTTAATTTGTGCTGAATCTGTTGGAGATGCCATGTCTACTTTTTGAATAAACATTTGTCCATCATCATCTCTACGTAATGCGTAGAAATAACGTTCGTCTGTATCACCTTGTAATGGTGCTTGTCCTACGTAATTAAAACTCATTATACGATCTCCACATAACTTAGAATTACATCTACAGCATCATTTTGATCTGCTGTGATAATAACTCCATTTGTTGCCGGCAAGACTAATTTCTCGCCTCCATTGATTGCTCTTAAACTGGCGTTCGGGGCTATCATAACGTCTTTAACATAATATCCCGTTACACTAGTTTCGTCTTTGACTTGAATACTAACTCTAGTATTACCATCTAATAAGTTTGCAATCGATAAACCAATAGCAGTAACCTTGGAGCCTACAGGAACAGATAGTATTTCTACTGGTACTACTCCTACTTGCTTTACTACTTTATTTTTAAAAAACGTTGCCATGCTTTATCCTAAACTTAATACTAATTCTAATGCGATGTTTTGTGCATCTGTTTGAGAAACTGCTCCAGAACTACCTGCAACTGTGTCCCATACTGTTCCATCATATATTTCTAGTCTTCCATCTGTTGTGTTCCAACGTGTCATTCCTAAAATAGGACTTGCGTGACGTTGGGCACCTGTACCAGCTGGAACTATAAATGCATCTGTACCTTCAATTTTAAAGAATCCAGTACCTGGATCTAACACACTTGTAGCACCGCTACTAGTGTTATTTATAGTACTTCCGCTGATATTAAAATTATCTATTTGTACACCGCCTGTGCCGTTTGGTGTTAAATTAAGGTCTGTATTTGCAGTAGTTGTACTAATAGTGTTGCCGTCAATTTGTATGCTATCTACGTTAATCTTAGCAACATTAAATTCTGTTTCTGTAATATTTGCAATTAAGTTACCATTAGAGTAAAATCTAATAGTGTTATCATTTGCACCAGGTGTTAATTCTGCTGTAATATAAGTGTCAGCATCTAAATCATACACACCTGTTAGTACAATCCAGTTACCATCATAACCTTCAAACTTTGAAGTAGTGGTGTTGTAACGTATCATTCCTGTTGCTGGTACACTTGGTCTTTGAGCTGTAGTACCTGCAGGTATTCTAACCGAGCCCGTAGCATTTACATTAACAACACCACTACCTGGATTGAATACCATGTCTGAAGTAGCTGTTTCTAATCTGTTATTCTTCATTAAGAAGTCATCTACAATAATGTAACCTGACCCGTTTGTTCTTAATTCTAAGTCTGCATTTGAAACTGTATTTTGAATTATGTTATTATCAATTACTATGTCGTCTATGTAGGCCGCTGATGAGTGTATGCTATTCCATTTTTTACTTGGAGTACCTAAATTATATGTTGCAGTTGCATCTGGTTTTAGATCTGATGTAATACCTGCTGTGATACTAATTGTATCAGTAGCTTCGTCACCTATCTGTACGTTACCTGAAATTGTAATGTCACCATCAGCAACTAAATTTCCTGTAATATCTATATTACCTGTAACTGCTAAATTTCCTTGTACGTCAACCTTACCCGAACCATGTGGAAGTATTTCAATGTCTGAGTTTGAAACTGTGCTTGAAATTACGTTTGTGTCAAATCTTAAATCGTCAATATCAAGAGTCTTTAATGCTGTAACTTTGTCTGAACCTACAGTTGTTAAGTTTAATGTATTTGAAACTGTAGTAATTGTATTACCACTTACTCTAACATCACCTATATATGATGTTCCTGTAGTAATTAAATCTGTTGATCTTGTTGTTCCGTTGACGTCTAAATCGTATTGAGGAGATGCAGTCTTAACACCTATTCTACTGTTATTAACATCCAGATAAAGAAGGTCGGTTTCAAATGCTAAATCTACGCCATTACGCAGAAGATTTGCCTTTAAAAGCGGACCCGATATACGACCTACAGCCACTTGTTTCTCCTAATACGGGGATCTTGTCCCTCTAACCTAATTACATTGCCGGTTAACCACAGTATGTCCCATAAAGCGTCTTTGGGCTTCTCTCCCTCAGATGGTCTTGCCTTATGTTATATGTATTTATACGTTTTGGATATTAACCCAGTGCTAAGGTATAGATATTAACTAGTTCTTCCATATACTCAACTGTTACAGAATCACCAGCACCAGATACGTTAGCCCACTGCGTACCGTCCCAAGTTTCTAGGTATTTTAGTACAGTATTATATCTGGTTGCACCTAATTGTCCAATGGGTCTATCAGCAACTGAACCTGCTGGTATAACAAATCCACCAGTACCACCAAATTGAACAACTCCTCCGTTGCCTAATCCTAGTGTTGTCATGGTCATGTCCCCTGAACCTGTATTTGTAATAGTACTTCCGTTAATTTTTAAGTCACCTATGTTAACTGTTCCTGTACCGTTGGCTGTAAGATTGATGTTTGCGTTTGTTGAAGCACTTGTAATATTTGCATTATCAATAGTAATATTATCCTGAGAAATTAGTTTATTTGTTACTAATCCATCTGATGTAAGTGTAGTATTTGTAGCATTATTTGTAACAAAACTAAAAGTATTGTCGTTATTTGCTAGTACATAAGTTTGTCTATCTTCACTCCATATACCTCTCAAAGGAGTATATGCAGTTGAAAACAATTCAAAGAAATTAGTTGTAGTATTGTATCTTACATCTCTATATGAGCTAGGTCTTTGTGCTTCTGTACCAGCCGGAACTCTCATAGCACCTTGTACCGTGATGCTTATATCTTCTCCACCTGGCTTAAATTCTATATCGTTAGAACCTGTAGATGATAATACATTTGCACTAAAACGCAAATCCTCAACTACAATAGCACCAGTACCTGATGGTCTAATGTAAAAGTTATTGTTAAATGTTTTTGTAGTTATAACATTAGTATCAATGTTTATATCACCAATGTCTGCCATGCCACTGTTTATATCGTTCCACTTTTTAGTAGCACTACCTAAGTTTAATAAATCTGTTGTTGCTCTTGGAACTAAATCTTGTGTAAATTTTACAAAGTCAAAATCAACTGTATCAGTTTCTTGGTTACCTAAGTCAAAGTTTCCGCCAACTGTTACATTACCTGGAATAGTAACATTACCAGTTGCTGTTGCGTTACCTGTAACTTTTGTATTTTTTAAGAAATGTGTCTTACCACTTTGGTTAGGATCAAAAACAATATCATCGTTGTTTTGAAATGTTTTTATGTCGTTGCCGTTTACTTCTAGATTTCTTACACCGGTAGTTTGTAATCTGTCAATTTTAATATTTTCAACAGCATTTAAGATGATATCACCTGTTATGGATCTAACACCTGTTGTACTAAATTCTAAATTACCACCTGTTAGTCTTGTGGCATAAACAGTAGGAGCATTAATTTGACCGTTAACATTAAGTTCAGCATTAGGACTATCAGTTCTAACACCCACTCTGCCATTTAAAGCACCGATGTATAATAGATCAGTTTCGAACGCAAGATTACTGAGCGTTCTCTTTAAATTAGCCGCTAATAATGGTCCTGAAATTCTAGCTATTGCCATGTTGTACTCCTATACTATATTTATCGGAATACTATGTCCAAGGACGGCCAGCTTTTAATGTTCCTGTTGTGATTTCTTTTTTCTTTGATGTATCGTTATTACCTGCTTGATACATAGTAGGCATTAAGCCCTTTTTAAGTGTAGCTCTTTTGCCTGTAGCCGCACGTTTTTCAGCCGCAAGTTTTAACTTTTGCTCTTGGCGTTGTCTTTTAAATTCTAAGTGTGATATACCGTTATCGGACATTACTTGTCAAAGTTGTGTAGAACTGTGACTGGTTTTCCTGTAGGTACTGCTGTACCAAATACTACATACCAACCTGCCGCATAACCACTTGGGTTTTGTTCTAGAGTATAGTTTGTTGTTGGAAGTTGAAATACGTTTTCAACTAATACGATTAAATTTTGTGCCGCCGCTGGTGCAGGGTTATAAGAGTCTCCATTGTTTAATGGACCAAATTTAGTTTCAACATCGTTACCGTTGCCTAAACTTTGCATAACAATACTTGCTGGCTCAAATCTTCTAATAGGTGCCCAACTACCTGCTTGATAATTTTCAAACACATTAGTTGTTGTGTTATATCTCATATGGCCGTTTACAGGACTAGTAAGTTTTTGTGCTGTTGTTCCTGTAGGAACTAACATCATATCCGTACTATCTAAGACAACTTGTCCGTTGATATCTCTGCGGATATCTTTGTTTCCATAGATCCCACGAGCATTAGTTGATTGTCTTCTTAGATATCTCATCTATTATACCTCTAAGTAACTTACAGTTATACTCAAGTTCAACGGTGCTTGTGATAATACAGTTACTTTATCACCAGCTTCTAACACTACTTTTTCAGTATCAAATGTAAATGTTTCTCCACCTGGTACTGGCATTTCTTTTACTACCATGTTAGTGTTGGACTTTGCTTGTCCACTTTTTACAAAGTGTAAATCAAATGATGTATCATTAGTTCCGCCGGAATTGAAACCTGCATGGTTACAAACCATAACAGTTGTAATTGCATAAGATGTACTTGCAGGTACCGTTAGTACTACTGTATCTGTGTTTCCTATTGCCGCTTGTGCTATTGCCATTTTCTATCCTTAAAAGATCATGCTTAAAAGCAATGATCTATTTTTACTAATTAGTTCGTCTCTTACATTACTACTATTTACATAATATAAGCCTGTTTTACCTACACCTTGACTCTTTGCATAAATCTTTAAACCATCTGTTGGTTGTGCAGGATCTACACCAGCGTCATCTGGACTAGGTGTTGTTAAAATTTGTAGTTGATCGTCAATAACTACTGAACCTGTACCTGGTGCTGATAAAACAAGATCTGCACTACTTACAGTAGTTTCAATTTTTGAACCTGTAATTCTTAGGTCATGTAGTTCACTTCTGTTATCGTAAAAGTTTACGTGATTATTTCCATCAACTGTAATTGCCGCTACACTTGGATTACTTGTAGTTTCAAAGTCAGCTACAACTACCTGTGTAAAACTTGAACTTCCATCTCTAATCTTTTGGAAGTCTGCCGCGGCAACCTGTGCCGCAATTTGCACGTCAACATATTTTTTATTTGGTATGTCATCGTCATCAGTAATTTGATTTTCGTATTGGTTAGTTCCACTTACACTAATAACACCTGTTCCAGTGTTAATTAAAAATAAGTCTCCACCTCCTGTTGCAATACTTCTAACTTCTAATCCAATGTTACTACCATTGGTATCTCTTAGTTTAAATCCACCTGTTTTTACTGTGTTGGTAACAGGATCATTCCATGTTACACTTTCATCAAAAACAATTTGTGTATCAACTAAACTACCTCTGTCAACCTGGATACCAGCAGTACCAAGTGTTACACCTGCACCCTGTTCTCCTGCGTTAACTTGAATGATGTTATCTTTTAAATTTAAATCTGTTGCATCAACTTGAGTTGTAGTACCTTTAACGACAAGGTTACCGGTCATATAAACTTGACCTATCTGAGTACCAGTATCAAGGAAGATGGTTCCTGCATCTCCTGTCTTGATTCTGTAATCTCCGTCTACTACTAAATTTTTTGCCATTGTGTTTTCCTTGAACTATTGTGGGGAACAAGTCCCCACAACATTAATTCAATTACGATGCCTGTGCGTCAACAACAATGCCGCCAGCTTCAGCCGCCGCTTTAGTTGCCACTCCAGCACTACCGTATGCAGTAAAGCCACTACCGTCAACACCTGATAATTCAAATGTGTTAGTTGCTTTGTTTGCCACTGTATATGCAGTTTCAGTGTTAAGCTCAACCATTCCAACTACGCCACGGATAGATACTTTATCTCCGTTGCTGAAGCCGTGTCCTGTTGCTGTAATAACAACTGGATCTGCCGCTGTAGCACCTGAAATAACTTTCTCAACTGCCGTAGATGCACCTGCAGAGTTTCTAGCCCATTTATGTCTAGTTGCTCCTTCAAGTTGCATTTTTCTGTTGAACATTTTAGTTACTTGTTTTGTAACACCATCACTGTCTGTAACGTTGATACAAAATTCACTAGCACCTAAACCACCGATTGACTTGTTAACAAGTGTACATACTTCAGTTTTACTTCCGTCTGTAACAGTAAATTTATTTGCTGATCTTTGATTCACAATGTGTGACTCAGTAGTAATTTCTCCACCTGCCGCGAATTTAACCGCAGTACTTGGATTTTACCTGCTCCATCACCAATGTGTTTTTTATTAATTGGTCTTCCCATTTTGTTTCTCCTTTGACGTTCTAGGTCTACGCGGATGGTATTCCGCATAAGTCCGCCGCTGTATGGCGACTCGCTCTATAGACACAAGTATTTATCAAAGTTTTGGGAATGGGGAAAGAAAGTATAAGCAAAATAGGTAGGACTTGGGTACACCTACAAGCACGGACCGAAATACCATTTCTAAACCGTACAACCGATCCCCGCGGGTTAGTGCGATGTGAGCCTGCGTATTTCTACTACAAACCCTGGGTACCACCCCTGGACCGTCAAGTTCGACTCTTTTGGTAGGAGCCTCTTCCTTGCACTATAATTAGTAGTTAATTACTCTACTAATGCTTATGTTACTAATATAGCACCTCTAGTTACAAAAAGCAACCAGAAAATGCAAAAAGGTTTACCAAAATAGAAAGAATATCCATAAAAAAAGAAAGGCCCCGAAGGGCCTTTCTAATACTTTGTTACATTAAGTAACTAACCCTATGGATTAGCTAAATGTTACGTTCGCAATAGTAACTGTACCTAAGTAGTCTGCCGCATTACCAAGAGATGATGCTGTGTTGTTTAACTCAACATAACCGTATCTTGTCATAAAGCTAACTACTGGCTCAAAGCTAGACGGATCTAGTACTACGCCACTTGACATTAAAGGAATGTAAGGGCAGTAGAACGCAGGTGCGTCTGATTCACTTGAACCTTTGTAACCTACAAGAATTGCAGTTGCATCAGTGGCATATGAATCTACATATACTTTCATAGCTGAATTCAATGTTCCAACCATTTTAGTATTTGTAGGAGCCTCAAATGCACCTTCAGTTGTTCTTGCGAACGCTGAAGTTGTTGCACTTTGTAGGATAGTTAATGCGTGTGGTGAAACCACAGCATAGTTACCAGCACCACGTCTAGTTCTCTGTGCGATATTGTTAGCAACACGGTTGATCATCACAGCCAAAGCCGCGTGTTCATCACCTACGAATGTTGCAGTACCGCTTACAGCGTTCTGGTCGTATGCTTGTTGGTTTTGCGTACCAGCTAAAGCTCTCAAAGAAGCTAATACTTCTTGATCGATCTCAGCAGTAATTTCTTGGGCTAATGCCGCCATAATTTCTGCTTCAATATCGATGCCTTGCTGTGCTTGAGCATCTTGTGCCGCTTCAAAAGTCCATCTAGCTGATAGCTTTCTAGTTTTTGCTTCGACAGTTTGCTTTAAGATCTGGATAGACATTCTCTTTCCAGCTTGACCTTCTAGAGCCGCTGTAGCAGATCCTTTAGGTGTTGCATCAGTGGCGTTACCTGAGTATGCCGCCGCGATCTTAAATGGTGATAATGCTTCTTCACCAACTTCGTTACCATCTGACGAATCAGCGTAACGTACTCTTAATGTGTGGATTTGACCCACTGGACCTGTCATAGGCTGTACACCAACTAATTCGTTGGCTATTACAGTCGGCATGACACGTCTGATTACTGGTAGGATAACTCTGTTTAGAGTTGCAACATTACCGGCGCTTGTAGAACCAGCTGTAGCAGTCTCATTCAACCACTTGCGTGTGTTTTCAAGAGTACTTGCCATTACAGCTTTCTTATTACCATTTAGGCCTTCTAAAAGTGCAGTTTTGGTATCCTGCCAGCGACTTTCTAGTAGTTCTGACATTGTTTTCTCCTTATTTCAATCCAGCAAGTTTTTGAATATGAATAATATTATTATTCTCTTCTTGACTTACTCTACTAACGTTAGATTCTTTATTGCCTGTGATTTCTTTTGCCTCGGACTCTGTAAGAGTAGCCTTCTTCTTCGCTGGAGTTTTACCGTCTATTACCGCCGGAATATACTTGTCAAACGCACTTTGCAGTTTGCTTGTCTGTATATTTTCCAGTAAGTCTACCATAATCTCACGCTGGTCCTTGCTCAAAGGTCCAGTTAATTCGTGCATTACTTCTTTACGTTTAGCCGCATCAGAAATTTTTCCAATCTCTGCGTCTTTACTCTCGACGATTTTCTTAACTTCTTCGACTTCTGCTTTAGCTTCTGCAACTGCTTTGTCTTTAACATTAACTACTTTTAATAGTTTAGCTGTTTCGGACTTTTCGTTTAAGTAGCTATTTGCATACTCGCCTGCAAATGTTTCGAAAATTTTGCGACCAAAATCATTTTTACGTGCTGAATCAATATCTTCTTTAAGTTGAGTAATTTCACTTGAAAGTTTTTTACTAACTCCTTCAGATACAATTTTTGCACTTTTCTCAACAAAAGACTTACGTACTTTTGCTAAATGTGTTTTAGCTTCTCTAACTAGTTTAACTTTAGTTTCAGCTAAATCTTTCTTGTCTTCGTGGAACTCTGCAATTTCTTTAGCAAGAGCTTCTACAACAAAGTCCTCTAACTTGCCAAATTTACTTGACATAGTTTTTTGGTCTTCATGTAACTCACCCACTTCCTTCTTAAGCTGTTCAAATACAAAACCTTTTAACAAACCTGCGTTTTCACGCATAGCTACAGCATACTTGGCTCTAGCTTCTGCTAATTGTTTTCTATCTTCAGCAAATTCGGAAATTTCTTCTTGAAGTTTTTCAGTTACCATTGTATCAATTGCTTCAACCATAGTAGCTTTATCGTGTTCGTATTTACTAGCGAACTCTTCACGAAGTTCCGCAGTGACAGCCAGTTTGTTTTCACTTACTTGCTTGTCCCATGCTTCTTGGATGTCTGCTCTGATTTCTTCTGAAATTGCGTTGTTTTCAAAAAGTGATTTCAGTGCTTCCAACATATTTTTCTCCTTATTACTGGAGGCCTTTGATTATATTAACCAAAGATTCCTTCAAATACTTTTGTGCCTTGTTGTCGCCTCGAACTTCTCGTGCTAATTCTAGTGCCTTGTACCCCCCACGGGCATTTAATAAATGCTCGTATATTGGTGTCGGGTAGGCACCTGGAGCACTGGGTTGAGCAACTACATCGACTGTTATAATCTCATAATCGCTTACTTGTCCGGAACCATCTTCCATGACGTTTCCGCTACCACGCGATGAAACACCTAGTTTAACTCCGCTTTCCAGCATTGTTTTAACTAGTTGTCCCATTGGCGTAGGTAATACTTTAAGTTTCCCGTAACCGTTTGGTCCGTCCATCCACATTTCTGTAATCATGTGCGAAACTCGGTCTAAGTTTATGTTAAGTCCTTCTGGATGATCAACTTCGCCGAGAACTGAATATCCTCCCGTAATCTGATCGTTAAGAGTGTTGACAGCTCTACCTATCTCGGTAACAGGGTAAACTCGCTGGTTAGCGTTTTTTACTCCGCCTTGGATACAAATTCCCTTTAAAAAAAGGTCCTTTCCACCCTTGTCGTTTTCAGTAGTCTCAATGACCATTTTAGCTTGGTCGAATGTCAAATTCTCTCTTAAGTTTATCACCTAGTTCTCCTTAACAACAACTATTAGGAACCGATAGTAGATTTACTATCTGCTCCACTTTCGCCTGCGCCTTTTTTCTCTGCGCCGTGGCCTTTTGAGTCTTTCGACATACTCTTACTTGCTTTTCCACCTGGAACGTTTACGTTACCAGCTGAATCTTCTTTTGGAGCCTGTGCTTTTCCACCAGTTTCTTCGCCACCTTGTGCGATGTTACTAGCTTCTCCGCCCATGTCGTTTTTACCAGCTACTGGAGATTTAGTACCGTCTGTTCCAGCATCACCCATTTTAGGTGCTACTTTTGAAACGTACTCTCTCATTAGCTCTGCACTTGATTGTACTGGTTTTTCAGCATTTTCAAACGCAACTGGTTGCTCAAGGTCGGATTCCGGAGCAATTACTACTGCTTCGTCTTCCTTCTCTTCATCACCTTCGTCGTCTCCAGCGTCCATGTCCATTTCCATGTCATCTTCGCCTTTGTCTTCGTCACCGTCTTTGTCGGACATCATTCCGTCAAATTCAGCTTTAAGATCATCAAGAGCATCTTCTAGGTCAACAACTCTGTCTTCTAAGTCTTCGTCGTCGCCTTTATCTTCTTCACCTTCGCCATCATCTTCGATGTCAGCAATCATGTCATCAGCGGCATCGCCACCCATTTCATCATCACCTTCTGGTGTAATTTGGTCTGCAAAGTTTTCTTCAACGTCTTTTTCTTCAGTAGCTTCGTCAGTTTTTTCGTCTTCGTCAGTAGCTTCTTTAACGTCTTCGTCTTTGTCAGCGTCAGCTTTTTCTTCAACTTTGTCTTCTGCATCGTCTTCTTTTGATGCTTCTTCAACTTTGTCTTCGTCTTTAGCTTCTTCTTTTTCTTCTACTTTTTCGTCTTTAGCATCGTCTTTAGCGGCTTCATCCACTTCAACTTCTGCTGTATCAGTCTCAAGTAAGTCTTCGTATATTGAACGAGATTTCTCAACAACTATTTCGTGAAATAGCTCTTCAGCTCCCGCTTTGTCTTCTGCGATTAACTTTTCAAGCATCGCTTCAAATTTAGATTGGTTTGCCATTTTTCTCTCCTATTGTTTAGATATGGTAAGGCTGTCAATTGTATTTATGGATTTTGAAGAAAAGTACGTAGATATAGGCTTAAATGCGCCGGTTTTACATTAAGATTGTAAAATCTTAAAGTTTTCTGTGAATTCTGCCGTTGTCATGTGTGAAAAGTTCACTAATTGCACTAAATTGTCCGGACAGTAATCCTCTTTGTTCTGTACTACTCTTATATATCTCTTTTGAGGATTTTTCTGACAAACGATACCAACCTGTCTGGCCCAATTACCGTGGTATGTAGCAGGGTCATTAGATTTTTTATAATTTTCTGTGTCTGCGTATATGTTATTAAGTGATCCGCCTTCACCCTTTACGTTTTCTGCATCAGTGCCCATGAAGTCAAACCCTAGCAAATACATAGTATCATTCTGATGTGCTTGTGGGTTTTTAGGATCTCCGTATGTGGCTAACCATAATGCTGTAGGTCCACTACTCCAACCCAATGGCTCGTCAAAGAAGTTAAAAAGATTCATTTCCTTGTATATCTTATTAGGATTAGTCCATACTTCGTTGTTGTATTGCCACTTATGTCTATTGATCTCTTGTATCATCTTAGTATCAACAGCTACCAGATAGTCTGGTTCAAAGTGTCTATACACAGCATTACAGGCATATATCTTACCGTGTGGCTTTAATGCTTCTAATGGGATTGGGTTTCTTGATTTTCCATTACCTATTATAAAGGCTGTGGACATTTAACTTCCTCGTAAAATTTAAACTGCTTCTTCGGCGTTAGCGGCTAAACCGTACATCTGACGAACAAAGTGCAATTCTTTTTGTTGCTCTTCTTTATGTAGTTCAGATGCTTTACGAATTTTGTTAATTTGGCGTAGAGTTAATCTTGTTTTACGTGTATCATCTTTTGAGACAATAGAATCGTCATAACTTGGATCGTAACCTTTATTTTCAGTAGGCTCCAAAGTTTCTTTATCAAAATAAAATAGTTCACGTAGTATCATGCTAGTATTTATGCTGGAGGTGGTGGTGTTCCGCCGCCAGGTGCTCCTCCGCCCGTTGTTGTATCTACTGGAGGTGCTGTTCCTCCGTCTACTGGTGCAGGCTCATCTCCTGCCGCAACATCTTCTCCTGCTCCGTCACCGGCCATGTCTGCTGACATACCTGCACTTGAAATTCCTGCTCCTCTTAACTCACCTGCTGAATCTGTTGGCACTGGAGTAATATTTTCATCATTCTCTTCACGCCATAGTCTTTCGTTTTCTGCAAGTTCCTCTTCTGTCATTCCTAAGAAACGTTTAAGTGCAAATCTATTACTAATGTAAGGTATAGCACTCATTTGTGTATAAGTTGGTACTCTTGCATTATCAATTTCACTTTGTCTGTAACTTGCAAAGTTTTGTGGTGGTTGGAATCTTAAATCAAACATAGCAGTATCAATGTTGATACCTTTTTCTAGCAAGTAACGTTTAAACTCTTGGCTAAACTGTTCTATAACTAGGTTTTGTAATCTTTCACAATATGTATTAAATCTTAGTTCTTGAATGTATGCAGTACCTACTCTACCATCTTGAAACTGTGTTGCTCCATCGTCTGGTCCTGTTGGTAAGTATGAACTTGGAATACGTAATCCTCTAACAAGTTTGTTAGTAAAGTATTTAAGATCATCAATCTCACCTAAGTTAGTACCACCTGGTAATGTTTCAACTTTAGAGCCACGCCCTTCAGCAGTCTGTGGAAAGAAGTAGTCTTCGTTGATTGATAATGGATTGTATGCACTATCAATAACGTTTTGTCCGCCACCTGTTGCACTAGGAATACGTCTTTGGTGAATGTCTGTTTTTACACGTTCAACAAATTGCATAGCCAAGTGCGATGGCATATTACCTACATCTACATAAAACACTCTACGTTCAGGCGCTCTTTGTACTCTGTATATTATAATTGCATCTTCAAGTAATTCTTTTTGTTTGTAAACTTTAAAAATACTTTCAAGCAATGAATTACCAAATGGAAAGTTTCCATCAAGTCCTTCACTTAAACTTAAATGTACCATGTTCTCTGCATCAACGGCAATTTCCATTGCGTCTTTTTGAAAACGCCCACCGCTCATTGATTGATTAGGTGCACCTACTTGTCCACGAACTGAACCTGTTAAGTATCCGTCACCGCCACCTGTAACGTTTCCGTTAGTTTGATGTGGTGTAGTTGCTACTGCATCTTTAAAGTTTAAATTTACATTTTTAACAATGTATTGTTCTGGTGTTTTACCTTGTGATTCATTTACAATGATACGTGAAACGTTTGCTGGATCAACATGGAACCAACGTTTAGTTTCAGGATCTCTAATGAAAAAGGCATCACCATATTTAAAAATGTTACGTAATATACGAAACATCTTAGTTTCAAAATTCTGTATCTTACACCATTGTTGTAAGTATAGTTTTAAAGTTTGTACTTCTGTGTTTGTTGCATCTTGCTTGTAATCAATAATAAAAGGTGATTGATTGTTTTTATTTTTTTGACTTGTAAATTCTGCAAGAATATCTAGTGCGGCATTTACTTCTGAATCTAAATCCATTGTGTTGTATTGTCCATAACGTTCAACACGATTTGGACTACCTACATACACATCTGGTAGATAAGAAGAATAATTAGCTTGAGCAGGACCCATTCCATTATTACCCGGACCACCCAAAGGTGAGTAACTTCCAGAACCGCCTTGTTCTGTATCTACGGGGTTAAAATATCTTTTCCAACTCATTTATTATCCTTATACGAGGTTGTCTGCTACTGTTTGACCGCTTCTTGATTGTTTTCTTAGTTCAACGAGCATCATCTGTACACTACTATTTAACTGATCTAACTTATCTGCGGCACCCTTCTGGCCTTCACCAAAACTTGTGAAGTTGCTAACAAGGTTTGCTTTAGCATCTGCATCCATTTTACTATATTGAGTTTGGTAATCACCTAATTGTTTTGTTAGTTCTGTAAGAGATTTTGATACACTTTTTAAATTGGCTCCATCCATTGCTTCTAAGAAGTTAGCAATACCTTGTAATCCATCACCAATTGCTTGTAGTCCTGCGGCATCTACATCAGCAAATAGTTTTACGTCTTCTGCCAAGTCTGCTATTCCGCCTGAACTTCCTCCAAACAAACTTCCTAATGCTTTACCAATACTATCAAGTACACCATCTCCTGTAAATGCACTCATACCTTTGTGTAAACTTGTTAATGCAGGTCCAACTGCGTGTAAGTTAGCAGGATCAAGATCTTCAAACGCCTTAACGCCTCTTGCTAAAGAACCAAGTGCATCTTTACCTACAAAGTTTGCAACTATACCACCTGCGGCAAGGGCCGCGATTGGTCCTGTAATTTCTTTTAATCCACCTCCAACAAGTGCAAGTTTGGCTCCGTCCATGTCTTCAAACTTTTTAACACCATCAGCAAGGTTACCAACAGAGTTGAATATACTGTCTATCAATAAGGATATACCAGCACCAGCGGCTCCAATACCAGCCATTGCTACACCAAGTGCTAAGAATCCTGGTGCCGCAAGTCCTAGTGGTATTGCTAGTTTACCTATTGCTAATCCTAGTCCTAAGAATAATACTCCCATGGCAACTCCGCCTATGAGTAAGTATTTTCCTACACTTTTTAATCCGTCAACGATAGGACTTAATAATCC
>CENN01040526.1_pt1 | contig 32721 bp, 35 predicted proteins | sample 530151 | NCBI WGS metagenome assembly CENN01 (sample SAMEA2591084, study PRJEB7988) | marine metagenome | isolation source: saline water (ENVO:00002010), including
AAAAGTTTTAGTTAATCTATCGATAGCTAAGTCCAATATTTCTTTCCTGCAAGCTATATTAAACCTTGCAAATTTTTCCGACGTTTTGCCAAAGCCGCTACCAAAACTGGGAGCGATGCCAGCATCTTTTACCAACATTTTTTTCAATTCAGTTTCTGTTATATTTAGTTTGCTGAAATCTACCCAAGCAAGATAGGTTGACTCTAAGTCAAAAACTTTCACCCCGTTTAGTGCTTTCAAAGCAGTGGTAAAAATTTTTTTGTTGTTTTCTAAGTAAAGCATGAGCTGATCGAGCCACTCCGATCCCTCTCTATAAGCTGCTTCAGTCATTATCATTCCGAATCTATTTGGTGTTTTACCGAAGGCAGTGTGTTCTCTATCATAAATGGAGCGAAGCTTTGGATTTGGAATTATAGTCGTTCCAGTATGGCAACCTGCGATATTAAATGTTTTGGTAGCTGCCGTAAATATCAGGCTCATTTCTTCTGCTTCAGGAGCTGCTTTTAGAAAGGTGGTGTGGGGCTTATCTGGATAGGTTAAATCATGATGAATTTCATCCATAAAAATGATTATATTATGTTTTCTGCTAAACTCGGCGAGAGAAACAAGTGTTTCTTTACTCCAGACTTTACCACCTGGATTATGTGGGCTACAAAAAATAATAATTTTTTCTTTACCAGACAGGCATCTGTCCAATTCATCAAAGTCTACTTCATAATGACCATTCTTTATTTTTAAGGGAATTTCTTTTGCTATCCGCCCATTGTTTTTAATGGTATTAAAAAATGAGTAATAGATAGGAGAAAAAAGTATTATTTCATCGCCTGGTTCTGAGAACGCTCTCAATCCCATACCAATTCCAGAATTTACCCCATGCACTACTGAGCACCATTCTTCAGAAATATCCCAATCATGTCTGCTTTTCATCCACAATTTTATCGAGTTAATAAACGATTTATTGCTTCCGTAGTAACCAAAAACGCCATGTTTAACTTCTTTCTCAAGCGCTGTAATTACAGCTTGAGGCGGATTAAAATCCATGTCTGCAACCCACATGGATATGCATGTATCTTGACTAGCGCCATATAAACTTTTTATCCCGTCAAACTTTGACAGGTTTGCGTCTCTATTGTCGATGTATTTGTTAAAATTAACTATCATTTGGCTAATGGGTCATGTATAAGAATTTATTTCATTTTAGTCTAGCATTAATAGTTTTTAAAGATTCATAATGGCAGTTAAAAAAATATTACATTATCCGAATCCCTCATTGCTCAAAACAAGTTTAGAGATTGAAAAATTTGATGAAAATTTAGCAAGCCTTTCTAGAGATCTGGTAGATACCATGTATGACGCGGACGGCGTAGGATTAGCGGCTCCGCAACTCGGCATAAACAAGAGAATATTTGTAATGGACTGCTCCCGAGAAGATGAAGACAATGATTGTAGAATTGTAATTAATCCAAAAATAGAGCACCAATCTAAAGAATTAGGCTCATATAAGGAGGGATGCTTATCAATCCCTGGAATTACAGAGGAAATATCAAGGCCAAAAATTATTCAAGTGGTATATCAAGATCTAAATGGGGGTTTTCAGCGGGCTTCGTATGACGGTCTATGGTCAACATGCTTTCAACACGAATTAGATCACTTAAATGGCAAGCTCTTTATAGATCATCTTCGTCCTATGAAAAAAATACTAGTGAAGAATAAAATGAAAAAATCTTCTAAGAAGGGAAGAGAGTGATAGAAAATGAAGATTGTTTTTATGGGATCGTCAACGTTTGCAATTCCGTCGCTTCGAATTTTAAAAGAGGCGCATTACGATGTAAAAGCGGTCTATAGCCAACCTCCACGAAAAGCAGGTAGAGGTAAGAGTTATAAGGAGGTTCCGCTAGCAGAATTCGCATTCTCTGAAGGCTTAAAAGTAGAGCAACCGACAACATTTAATGATCCAAACGTTATTAAAAATTTAAAGCGTTACGATCCCGACTTTCTCATAGTGGTAGCATATGGACTTATTTTACCGAGAGTAGTTTTAGAAATTCCAAGAAAATTTTCCATAAATGTCCATGGTTCATTTTTGCCTTATTGGAGGGGAGCAGCACCCATAAATCAAGTTATTTTTAACAGAGATTCCTTCACCGGGGTATCGATAATTAAAATGACTGAAGACCTCGACGCTGGGCCTATATTAAATCAAGAGAAAGTAATGCTTGATCATACGGAAACCTTTGGGTCTTTGCATCAACTATTGAGTGAACTTGGAGCAAAAAATCTATTGAAAGTTCTAGACAATGGTAATTTAAATAAGGAAATTTTACAAGACGACAGGCTTGTAAGCTACGCTCCCAAAATTAAAAAATTGGATACAAAATTAGACTTCAACCAGCAAGCCTCAGCTTTAGAAGCCAGAGTAAGGGGCTTAGCGCCTATACCAGGCGCATGGTTTGAGTATCAAGGGGAGCGTTTTAAAGTATTAAGAGCTGAAGTAGTGGAAGGTAGAGGAAACGCTGGTCTAATTATAAGTGAAGACTTGACCATTGCATGCGGTGAAAAAGCATTGAATATTCTGGAAATTCAAAGACAAGGAAGGGATATAATGAGCCTGAGTGACTTGATAAGAGGATTCAAGTTTATAAAAGGTGATAAAGTTAACCAATCAACTCGCTAGACGCTTCTTTACGTCCTTTTACAGCAAGTGAGTCGGCTTTCTCATTTCCTGGCACTGCTGCATGTCCTTTTACCCAAACCCACTCTACATTTTGATTTTTTGTCAAAGTAAAAAGCTCTTCCCACAATACACGATTAGCGACTGGTTTTTTAGATGCGGTACTCCAATTATTTTTGAGCCACCCAAAAATCCATTTTGTGATCCCATCTATAACATATTTACTGTCGGTAAAAACTGTAATGTCGACGTTTTTTCTTTTTAAGCTCTCTAAAGCTTGTATGGCGGCTGTTAGCTCCATTATTTGATTAGTTGTTTCTTTATTTTTTCCATAGAGATTTTCTTCTTTTACGACTTCGCCAGCATTATTTTCAGCAACTAAATAAACACCCCAGCCCCCGGGACCTGGATTCCCGCTGCATGCTCCGTCAGTGTACGCCTTTACTTTCATTTTAAATGCGGAAGCCCAAGAAAATTAATAAAAATACTACTGCAGATGTCATTGGAAACCTTAAGTTAAGCCACCATTCCGGTAAGGTTTTGAATTTATCTAACTTCCTTTCAATTTCTAAAATCACAAGGAACCCCAAAGCAAGGACAAAGCTTTGCATGAAAGGTATTGCTATTGATAAAAGCGCTAGTAAGACTGGTATAATACTGAACCAAAGCAATAATACTTTTTCTCTGTCAAGTGATGAGACGTAGAATACGCATCCACTCATAAAAGTAAGAATAAATCCACTATAGATAAGTGAAATTCTAATTAACTCTTCCTTCAAACTTTCGCGGAGTCCGATATTAAAGGTCGAAGCAAGACCTACCAATATCGGAATAAGCCCTAGAAAGCTTGCTAGCATTACGCTTTTTGGTACCTTGTGGAACATTTTACCTCAGGACAGGTGGGACTTTAAACTCGATAGTCTCTTTTCTGGTAGTATCGTAAACCAAACTAGTATCAAATTTTTCTTGGATGCTACTTATAACATCTTTAACTAGATAATCCGGTGCTGAGGCTCCTGAGGTAATTCCTATTGAACTGGCGCCTGCTACTTTTCCCCAGTCAATTTTTTTATGATCTTCAATTAAGTGAGCTTCGGTGCACCCGCTGTCTTTTGCTACATCAACCAGTCTCCGAGAATTAGATGAGTTCTCTGACCCTACAACTAATATTAAATCTACATGTTCTACAAGTCGCTTGACTTCCTCTTGTCTATTAGTCGTGGCATAGCAGATATCTTCCTTCTTAGGGTTTTCTATAGATGGAAATTTTTTGTTTAACGCAAGAACAATATCTTTAGTGTCGTCTACTGATAGGGTGGTTTGAGTAACATAGGCTAATTTTTTGTAGTCTGAAGGTATCATCTTTTCTACATCTTCTTTATTTTCAATCAATAATACCTCTCCTTTTGGCAATTGACCCATAGTACCAATTGTTTCTGGATGTCCATGATGCCCAATCATAATTATTTTATACCCTTTATTGTAATATCTTTTAATTTCATTGTGAACTTTCGTGACCAACGGGCAAGTAGCATCTACATATATCATTTGCCTTTTCTCTGCCTCCTCAGGCACGGACTTAGGTACGCCATGGGCAGAAAATATTACAGGTCGATCTACCGGGCATTCGTCCAATTCTTCGACGAACACAGCTCCCTTTTTTTTCAGGTCATGAACAACATGCTTGTTATGAACTATTTCATGTCTGACATAAATGGGTGAGCCCCACTTTTTTAGTGCCAGTTCTACCATTTCTATCGCTCTGTCAACGCCGGCACAAAATCCTCTAGGGTTAGCCAGATGTATTTCCTTCACGGATAAGTTTTTAGGGGCTTTCGACATGCCAACAGCGTATACTTTTTTTGATAAAAAAACTATCTTTTTAAGATGTGAGAAAAAATGAATAATTATATTATTGTGCTTGGATCAAATTTATCTAGTGAATTTGGGAGTAGCACTGAAATACTAAAAAAATGTGTTGGTGAATTAAAATCTTTCCAGGCCATCCAATCTCTATTAGAGAGCAAATGGTACATTTCTTCAAGCTTTGTTGATAAAAGCGAGCCTAGATACGTAAATGTTGGGATAAGGTTTTGCACAAACCTTAAACCTAAAGAGTTACTAAATTTTACTTCCGATCTGGAGATAAAATATGGAAGAAAACGGCAAAGACGTTGGGAACCTAGGACCTGTGATATCGATATTTTACTATGCGATCAATTAATTCTGCCTAGCAAATTGTATTTTGAGAAATGGTTGAAATTAGATTTCTTTGAACAGAAAGAGTTATCACCCGATGAACTGATATTACCTCACCCTAGATTGCAAGAAAGAACATTTTTTTTAAAACCCTTAAACGACCTCCAACCTGATTGGACCCATCCCTTTTTAGAGTTGAAAGCAAAGGAAATGCTTGACAGTCTTCCATCCAATGAACTACAGAATATAGAGGAAATGAAACTCTAAGAAGATATAAAAAGGATAGCTTAATGGCACGAGTTACAGTTGAAGATTGTATAGATAAAGTTTCAAACAGGTTTGAACTAGTTTTGCTTGCCGCGCATAGAGCGAGAATGATTTCTGGTGGTATTGAACCTAGCTTAGATCGAGACAATGATAAAAACCCAGTTCTTGCACTTAGAGAAATAGCGGTAGAAACAGTTACATTTGATGAGTTAATGGAATCTACCATTGAGAGCCATCAGCGGCAGATAGAAGTTGATGAGCCAGACGACGAAGATTTGTCTTTGCTCACTGGAGATGGTCAAAAAAGTAGAGAAGATAACGCTAGTGAGGCTGCAAATGAAGATTTGCTACGAGCTCTGATGGAGGCTCAAACTTCAGAAGACAAATAAATTTTATTTATCTTAACGATAGGTGAACAAGTTGTTATCTGTTGACGATCTTATTAATGTAGTCAAGCAATATAATCCTGGTACAAAAGCTGATTTAATAAAAAAAGCGTACGATTTTGGACTGGCTGCTCATGCAGGTCAAATTAGAAAATCAGGGGAGCCATTCTTTTCCCATCCTGTTCAAGTAGCAAATATTCTCGCTGAGCTGAAACTAGACGATGCTTCAATAATCACAGCTTTATTGCATGATACTATCGAAGACACAGCTAGGTCTTTTAAAGATGTGGCTGGTTTATTTGGAGCAGAGATAGCCAATCTAGTAGATGGCGTAACCAAACTCTCAAATCTAGAGGTTGCTTCATTGGAGAGGAAGCAAGCTGAAAACTTCAGAAAGCTAATAGTTGCTATCAGCAAAGATCTTAGAGTTTTGTTGGTAAAACTGGCCGACAGATTACATAATATGAGGACTATCAGAGCAGTCAGTAATGACAGGCAATTGGTGAAGGCCAATGAGACTATGGACATATATGCACCCCTAGCCGGTAGAATGGGTATTCAATCAATTAGAGATGAGTTAGAGGATCTGAGTTTTCGAATATTGAACCCCGAAGGAAGAAACTCAATAATTAGAAGATTTCTTAAACTTAAAAAAGAGAGTGATGATCTCATACCTAAAATTATCAATGATATTGAAAATCAACTCTATTCAGTTGGCGTAAAAGCCATAGTTTCTGGTCGAGAAAAAAAACCCTATTCAATTTGGCGAAAAATTCAAGATAAGCAACAGGCTTTCTATAAGCTATCGGATATTTTTGGATTTAGAATAATTGCAAATAATGAAAAAGATGTTTATACCGCTTTGGGGGCAGTACATAGTCGTTGGTCTGCTGTGCCTGGTCGCTTTAAAGATTATATTAGTCAACCCAAGTCAAATGGTTACAGATCTATCCATACCACAGTTTCAGGTCGAGATGGAAAAAGGGTGGAAGTACAAATAAGAACTAAAGAAATGCATGATGTTGCTGAAACTGGTGTTGCAGCTCACTGGTCTTACAGAAATGGTGAGAGATTCGAAAATCCATTTGCGGTTGATCCCTCAGGCTGGTTTAGAAGGATATCTGAAGAATTTATTTGGGTAGAGAATTCTGATGATTTCATAGAGCAAATGAAATTAGAGATGTTTCAAGATAAAGTTTTTTGTTTCACCCCAAAAGGTGAAGTGGTCAAACTGCCAAGAGGTGCAACCCCCTTAGATTTTGCATATACGATCCACACTTCAATAGGAGATAATTGCGTGGGCTCCGAGGTTGATGGGGTAAAGGTTCCTTTATGGACTAGGCTGAGAAATGGACAGTCAGTTAAAATAGTTACTGCGAGTGGTCAAAAGCCTAGTGCAAGTTGGGAAGAGATGGTTGTAACCGGCCGAGCTAAGGCTGCAATACGAAAAAGTATAAGGGAAGAAAGAAGAAGTGAAAATATCAAGCTGGGAAAAGAGATCGCAAGAGTTTCATTAGAAAGAATCGGAAAAAAACTTACGGATAATGCGATTAAAATTGCAGCTAAAAAATTAGGATTGAAGGATGAGGATAGCGTTTTGGCAGCTTTGGGTTCCGTACAATTTACGGGTTTTGATTTAGTTAATAATCTTTACCCAGAGCTAATAAACACAAAAAGCGCACCTCTTTCATCTGAACAAGATTCAATTAGTTTTATCGGGTTGTCACCCGATAGTAATGGGAGTCCAGCCCCTTGTTGTCTCCCAATCCCTGGAGATCCAATAGTTGGAATTGCTCAAAAAAAGAAAGGAGTAGTTGTCCACGCTATTGATTGTGCATTATTAGCTTCTTTTGAAGCAAAACCTAATCTTTGGCTAGAAGTAAGATGGCCATCAAGTACAAATAAGCCCGTACACTCAACTAGTATAGAGGTAACTATGGTTAATAGTGTAGGTGTTTTAGGAAGAATATGTACTTTGATTGGTGAGCAGGGAGCAAATATTTCTGACTTGAAATTTGTTATGAGGAAACCTGACTTTTATAAAACAGTGTTTGAATTAACTGTCAGAGACTTGAATCACTTACACAACATTATTACATCTATTCAGGTAGATATGGATGTCTCTGAAGCAATTAGGCATAGGAAGAACGACATTTAAGTAAAATAGATTAGATAATGAGATAGGAATTGTTCAAAAGAAGAGAAAGAAGGTCCCTTTTTAGGTTTTTTTATGAAGTGATATTTTCCTTAAAAGGGATATCGAGAGCAATAGGGTATGTTGGGATAAGATTAAAGAGAATACCTGACACACCGCATAAGATCTCTTTAGGTATGAGCTGTGGGATATTTGCGTCATTCACACCTTTATTTGGACTGCATGTCCTTATTGCCGGCTTGCTAAGCTATGTGTTCAGAGCGAATGTATTGGCATCGTTAATTGGAACTTTTGTTGGAAATCCAATTACTTTCCCAATAATTACAGTATTTAATTTAAAGCTCGGAGAATGGATTTTAGGTAGTAGTGAATATTCTAGCGACGATGGTGGCAAAATATTTGAAGGCTTTTTGGATTTTATTTTTTTGATTTACAAAAGTTTTTTCACTGACGGTTCAATTGGTGAAAATAGCGTGCCAAGGATGAATGAGTTTTTCAATGGGGTCTTTATACCATACTCATTAGGCGGGTTTATTTTCGGAATCATTATTGCGATTATTTCTTATTTCCTGTTAAGACCTCTCGTGTCAACTTATCAAAAAAAGAGAGATAGCCTTAAAGCAAAAAGGTTAAAGAAAAAACTAATGAGGAGAAAAGATGAAATTAGATGAAATTCGATTAGGCGTTAACATCGATCATGTCGCTACTGTCAGAAATGCTAGAGGGACAAACTACCCTGATCCTCTGAAAGCAGCCAAAATCGTTAAAGAAGCCGGGGGAAATGGTATAACTGCTCATTTAAGGGAAGATCGGAGGCACATATTGGATAAAGACATTATAAATTTAAAAAAATATAATAGTCTTCCCTTGAACCTAGAAATGGCAGTCACTGATGAAATGCAAAAGATTGCTTTGGATGTAATTCCGAACGCTATCTGTTTGGTTCCTGAGAAAAGAGAAGAAAGAACAACCGAAGGTGGCTTAGACGTTTGTAATAATATTACGAGATTGAGATCCTTCTTAGAACCCATTAAAGACAAAAGCATAAGAGTGTCTCTATTTATCGAACCAGTTGAAAAACAAATTGATGCTGCAAACACTATTGGAGCTGATATCATAGAGCTCCACACTGGGTACTTTTGTAACCTTTATGAAAGAAATGATAAAGACTATGTGGAAGTCTTGAAAGTTTTAGAAAAAGCAGCGAGCTACGCCCACAACTTAGGCTTGGAAGTTCATGCAGGCCATGGATTGACAACGGAATCGGTTGGACTCGTAAGTAAAATTCCCGAAATGAAGGAGCTTAATATCGGTCATGCAATTATAAGTGATAGCATTTTTATGGGGCTGAGAGGAGCAGTACAGTTAATGAAACAAAAAATAAATGATGCTAGATTTTTGAGGATCCAAGAGTGATTTTAGGTATCGGTACTGACTTCGTAAACATTGAACGCATTAGAAAAGTACTTGACCGTTTTGGAGAACGATTTGAAAAACGGGTTTTTTCTGATCTAGAAATCCAGAGGTCGAGAAGAAAATATGATTCACCATCGTCCTACGCAAAACGATGGGCTGCTAAAGAGGCCTGCTCAAAGGCATTAGGGATAGGCTTAAGGATGGGCATATCATGGAAGGAGATGCAAATTGTAAATCTTAAATCTGGAAAACCAGAGCTTGTAATAGAAGGAAAAGCAAAGGATTGGCTGATAGCCATGACCCCCATTGGATATATCCCAAAAATAAATGTTAGTTTGACTGACGACTTTCCATGGGCACAGGCTACTGTGATCATCGAGGCAATTAGTCAGTCCTGACATGTAGAGAATTGCACCCAGTAAGTAAATTAGATATAAAAGGTTATGAAACTAAAAAAAGTAAAAAATAGCAAAAGTCCGGTATATGAACTTATAAGCACGTTAGTAATAGCACTAGTTCTAGCCGGAGCCATTAGAACAATATTATTTCAACCATTTTGGATTCCTACTGGCTCAATGAAACCTAATCTACTTGTTGGTGACTTTTTATTCGTTAATAAGTTTTCATATGGATTCTCGCGTTACTCATGTCCATTTTCAATCTGTCCAATCAGAGATAGAATTTTCTTTTCTGAACCTAAAAGAGGCGACATTGTAGTATTTAGGCATCCTAAAAGTGGCAAGGATTATATTAAAAGAGTTATAGGACTGCCAGGAGACAAGGTCAGGTTGTTAGAAGGAAAATTGTATATCAATGAATCTATGCTAGTTAGGCAGGAGTTGCCCGATTTCATTGAAATAAAGCTAGAACAGGGAGCAATGAAGACCATTCCACAATGTGCTAATGAACCTGTCCCCTTTGGAGACGAAAATTGCTATAAGTATCAAAGTCTTGAGCAACTTGATAATGGAAAGAGTTACAAAATTTTAGACTTGGGACAAAATATTGGAGATAATACTCCGGATTTTATAATCGGGGAGGGCGAATATTTTTTTCTTGGTGATAATAGGGATAATTCTTTAGATAGTAGGTTCGATAGGCAATTCGGTGGAGTTGGACTGGTCCCCAAAGAATATCTTATTGGCAAAGCATCACTGATATTATTCTCCTCTTCGGGCAGCTCTATATTTTATTTTTGGACATGGAGAAAAGATCGCTTCTTTAAGGTCATTAGGTGAAAAATACGCATCATCAAAAAGAAATTAGTAGATTATTAAACTATCAGTTTAAAAATAATAGGCTTTTGGAAGAAGCTTTAACACACTCTTCTGCTAGCAAATCTAGTAAAGCAAATAATGAAAGGCTAGAGTTTCTGGGCGATAGGGTTCTTGGTTTGGTTATTGCAGAGGAACTGCTGAGATTAAATCCACACTCAACAGAAGGTCAAATCGCAACTTACTATAATTTTCTTGTTAAAAAAGAGACATGTGCTCTTTTAGCAAAAGAAATCGGGCTAGAAAGTTTATTGACTTTGGGTAAGTCCGTCACAAGAACCACAGCCCGCCAAAAAGATAAGATTTTAGGGAATGCTATAGAGGCATTGATTGGGGCAATCTTTTTAGATGGAGGGTTTAAGGTATCTAGAGAGTTAGTTCTGCAGGTTTGGAAAAAGCAGATAGAAATTGTGAGAGATATTGAGGCGCATGCGAAAACGGCATTACAAGAATTGCTACAAGCTAGAGGACAGGAGCCACCAATATATAAACAAGTATCTAGAACAGGACCTGACCATGACCCAAGTTTTTGTGTTGAAGTATTATTGAAGTCAGGATTAAGTGCAGTAGGTACTGGCTCGACCAAAAGAATGGCAGAAACAGAAGCAGCTGAACAGATTTTAGAGAAAATAAAAAATATTCATGAGTGATTATAAAAAAAAGCTACTTAAAGCATTAATTATTGGGAAGCCTAATGTTGGTAAAAGTACTTTAATAAACTTTCTAGTTGGGGAAAAAGTATCTATCGTCTCTAGGAAAGCGCAGACCACCCAAAAGAACACCACGGGAGTTGTTACGAAAAATGATAGCCAATTAATATTTTTTGATACGCCAGGATTAAATAGAGTAGAGAAAAATGTCAGAATTTCTGAAACTTTCTTAGCAGTTGCTGAAAATGTAGATGTAGTTATTTACATGGTTGATAATAGGAAAAAAAGCCAGTCTATAGATAATCAGTTTATTACCTGGCTAAAGAAAAATGATAGCAGCATTAAAAAAAAAATTCTATTAGTCAATAAGATTGATTGTATAGAGAAGGTTAAACTTTTTGAGATTACGAAGAAAATAAATGAGATTATTCATTTCGATGAAACATTTTTTATTTCCGTGACTAAAGAGTCAGGTACGGAAAGTTTTATAAAATGGATAGATAAACAAGCATATTCAAACGAATGGTTGTTTGATGAGAACTACAAAAGTAATGTTGGAAAAAAAAAGTTTCTTTCAGAATTAACTAGAGAGAAGATCTTTGAGTATATTCATGAGGAAATACCCTATAATTTGGAAATAAAGACTGATTATATTGAACCAAGTGGTAAAAAATCTATGAAGGTTTACCAAACTGTTTGGCTAAATAAAAAGAGCTATAAGCCTATAATATTGGGAAAACAAGGTAAGGCGATAAAAATGATATCTATACACGCACGACAAGGTATGGAGAAATTTTTGAACAGTAAGGTTCATCTTTTTATCAAGCTTAAGGTAAAAAAGTCAAGTTAGTGATTATATGAATTTAAAAGCTAAGATGGTTGTGGATACAATTCGTTGGAGCCTTGAACAACAAGGAATTCAGGTCTACATAGAGCATAAAGGTGATAGTGATGCAGGTGCAATCTTTATAAAGCATGACAAAGGGGAAGGTTTTTATGAGGTGTATCATAGAGTTAATGATATAAATATAGGCAAAAAAATTAGATTTTTAAACACATTCACAGAAGAAAATTTAACTGATTTCTTTAAGAAACAAATGGATATTGACAGCGACTTATGGCTTATTGAGGTAGTATCAAAGGGATATGATCTACATAGCCTTTTTTTAAAACAGGGTCTCTGAGAGTTGCGTTGGCAAGGTGAAGGGCTTCTGCTAGACGTAAGGAAGTATGGTGAATCCTCAGCTTTAATAGACATATTTACATCGTCTTTAGGCCGAAGAATTGGCCTGCTAAGAAGTGCATTCAACAAGAAAAATAAATCCATAATTCAGCCGGGGAACCAACTCTTTTTAACCTGGAACTCAAGAATTGAAGAAAGTCTAGGTGTTTTTAAAATTGAATTAATAAAATCAAGGTACCATAGCATTAGTGGAGATGGGAGTGGATTGGAGCTTTTCAACTTGATTTGTGTGCTTTGCTCTACCTTTTTACCTGAAAGGGTTGAATTTGATGAACTATACAATAAAACAATTCAGTATATTGAAGGAGAATTCCCAACAAGAGATAAATTTAGAAAGTACATTGAATGGGAGCTAGATTTGTTAAAAAGTTTAGGTTTTGGACTTGATTTAGGCAAGTGTGTAGTCAGTGGTTCAAAAGAAGATCTTAAGTTTGTGTCTCCAAAGAGTGGATGTGCTGTTTCAAGAAAATCTAGTATTGGGTGGGAAAAAAAACTGTTGGTTCTCCCCGATTTTTTGTGGAACACCAAGCCGACCAATAGTTTTTCAAAAGCCGATTTGAACAATGGTTTTAAACTAACTGAATACTTTATTAAAAAAAATTTGCAACCGGTGAAGAGGTTTCAAATGGACGCCTTCTTCAATTTGAGAAACAGGGTACTGTCGTTAAAGTCACTTTAATTTAAGATGCGTTTTGCGATAACTTGAGCTTGTATTTCTGCAGCACCTTCAAAAATGTTGAGTATTCTTGCATCACAAAGTACCCGGCTTATTGGATATTCGAGAGCAAATCCATTGCCACCATGTATTTGCAAGGAATTATCGGCTGCAGTCCAAGCAACCCGAGCAGCTAAAAGTTTAGCCATTCCCGCTTCTAAATCGCATCTCTTCCCATCATCTTTAGCCCTAGCTGAGAAATAGGTAAGTTGCTTAGCAACCATAATTTCAACGGCCATGTTTACTAACTTATCTCTAACGCGTGGGAAGTTAATGATCTTTTCACCAAATTGAGTTCTTTCGTCTGCATACTTGAGGCCTAAATCAAAAGCATTTTTAGCTACACCAATCGCTCTTGCTGCTGTTTGGATTCGCGCGCTCTCAAAAGTTTCCATAAGCTGTGTAAACCCTTTTCCTTCTTCCTCTCCGAGTAAATTCGCTTTATTAACTCTAAAATCATCAAAACTGATTTCATACTCCTTCATACCTCTGTACCCTAGCACTTCTATCTCTCCACCCTTTATGCCCTTATCAGGGAAATCGACATTATCTTTCCCTGGTGACTTGGGAACCAGAAACATTGATAACCCCTTGTATCCTCCTTTGTTTTTGTCTGAACGTGCTAGTAAAGTCATCAGATTGGCTCTTGATGCATGTGTTATCCACGTTTTGTTTCCTGTAATACTATATTCCTCACCGTCTAGGATCGCACGGGTTTGTAGATTACCAAGATCTGACCCAGTATTTGGCTCTGTAAAAACAGCCGTAGGCATAACCTCGCCAGACGATATTTTTGGCAACCAATATTCTTTTTGCTCTTTAGAACCACCACAGAGGATTAATTCAGATGCGATATCTGTTCTGGTAGCAAGGCTTCCAACACCGATATACCCTCGTGATAGCTCTTCTGAGACCACACACATTGTTATTTTGTCAAGCCCGGTACCACCGAACTCTTCAGGGATTGTTAAACCAAACACACCGAGGTTTGCTAGCTCGTCAATCACATTTAATGGAATAAGTTCATCTTTGAGATGCCATTCATGTGCAAACGGCTCTATTTTTTCCTTAGCAAATTTATTAAATTCTTGTCTGATTATATTCTGATCTTGACCCAAGCCATCGTTACCAATAAAGGACGTGCTTTCATTTTGCACAATCAGTGTAATCAATTCTGCCCTGAGCTGATCCACGTCCACCTCATCTTTGAAAAAATAGACCTCTTCACAGTTTAATTTCTCTAGTGCTTCTTTTTTATGGTCAAGGTCAGCAGGCCTAATAAGTTCATTTTGAGACATCATTATGCCCCCGAAAATCTGGTTCAAGTACTCGTTAAAAGACAACGTTAATATAATGCGTTCTGTTTTTCCGAAAGTCCCTTTTTTAGATAGTTGTTCTGCCCAAATGGACATTTGTTTAAGAGCTTCCACATATGTTGCCGTCCATGCCAACCCATGCAGTTTGCTTTGATGCTTATTGGAGTCTTTTGATTTGTTAAATCTACTTTTAACTAAACTTGTTAAATGATCCAGGTACTCGTCCAAATGCTGTGACACTGATAGGGATCTACTGACGATCTTTGCATCGTCTGTTGAAAAATCATTTACATTCTTCTTATAAACTGGCGTTGATATATTCACTGCATCTTCTCCCTTGGTTACCTTATGTTATATGTTAGCTTCGACCACAAATTCAAATTAATTCTATATAAAAATTTTGCCATTATCGTCTTTATTTGTGATATCTGTTTTTTCCAGGCATAGATGATTTCCTTCAACTATCCTTAAGGCTGTTATAAAGAGAACCATAGAGTCCAAAACATCATCAATCTTTATTGCAGAGCTATTTTGCAAGTTCAAGCTAGTTGATAACGGGTCTAAACCTGCTTTTTTTAAGAGATTTAATCTCTCGAAAATACCTTTTACTGATTTTTTTTTTGCGTCCAGAGGCTCATTTTTAAGCATTTTGAAGCTGCACTCAGGATGCCCCTCATAAATTTTGTAAGAAAATTTACAAAGATCTTGCACTTCGCTAATTTTATTTTTTAAGTGCCACGATTGCTTTGATAAGCCCTTGCCCGCTATTTTCTTGCTTAAACTATTTGCTTCTTTATAGACATTGCATTTAAGAACTTTCTTCAACGGTGGAATAAATATTGATGATTGGAAATTTTTACCCAGATACCTTTTTGCTAAAATATCGCATTCTCGCAGGTAGTTTTTTTCATTCAACTCAATTGGCATATCTATGACTACCACACTATCAGGATAGTTTGTGAGAAGCTCATCGAGGTTTTCAAAAAAGTTTATAGAAGATAAGCACCTTCTTTTCGAACTCCCTATTGATGCAACCCAGCCAGATGAGGTGCCGTCAACTCCAATAAGGTCAAAAGCTTTAGTCATTTTTTAAGCTGTTATAAACTCCATCTACCTTTTCATTAATTGAGGAAAACTGCTGAAAATTATCTACAAACATTGTCTTCAGCTTAGCCGCAACTCTATCATAACCTTCCTGATTTGTCCAATTTTCCCTAGGTTTTAGTAAGTTTTTGGGAACCTCATTTATTTCAATCGGAACAGAAAAATTGAAAAACTGATCTTTTCGTGTTTGGAACTCACCTTTAATATTTAAAATAAATTTTAAAATCTTTCTGGTTAACTCTATTGATATTCTTTCTCCTTCTCCATAGCTTCCTCCACTCCATCCTGTGTTAAGTAACCAACATACGGGTTTTGTGCTATTGATCCTATTCCACAAAAGCTGGCCGTACACTTCCGGTCTTTGAGGCATGAAGGGTGCACCAAAACAAGTTGAAAAAGTGGGCACAGGTTCCTTTATTCCCTCTTCGGTCCCAGCAACTTTTGATGTGAAGCCAGAAAGGAAGAAAAAAACAGCTTCAGCTGCTGTAAGTTTAGCCACAGGTGGCAACACACCGAAAGCATCACACGTCAATAAAATTATATTTTTTGGGGCTCCCCCAAATCCCGATTTTGATGAGTTTTTAATATAAGAAATAGGATACGCACATCTCATGTTTTCAGTAATAGAAGGGTCTGAAAATTTTAATGATCGGTCGTTTGGATTATAATTCATATTTTCGATTACTGTGGAAAATTTTTCGGTGGTAGAGAAAATTTGTGGTTCATCCTCGTAACTCAAATTTATCGTTTTTGCGTAGCAACCGCCTTCAATATTAAACACTCCAGTGTCACTCCAACCATGCTCATCATCGCCGACTAAAACTCTATTTGGATCTGCAGAGAGGGTTGTCTTACCTGTTCCTGACAAACCGAAGAACAGTGCCACGTCGTCTTCATTTGACATAGCGTGGTTTGCGGAACAATGCATTGGCATTATAGAGCTCTCGGGAAGTAAATAATTCAGAAGTGTAAAAACTGATTTTTTGTTCTCACCAGCGTACCCTGTTCCACAAATCAGAACAAGTTTCTTTTCAAAACTTATAGCGATGGTTGTCTTCGAGACACATCCGTGTCGATCAGGATCAGAAAAAAAAGATGGACAATTTAAAATTTTAAAGTCGGGCTCAAAATTATCCAAAAGTTTTTCCGTAGGAACTTTAAGTAAGTGTCTAATAAACAAACTGTGCCAAGCTAATTCAGTTGTAACTTCGATATTTAAAAACTGATTTGTATTCTTAGACGCTTGTAGAGCCTGGGAGTAAAAACGTTTACCAACCTGATGCTTTAACATATCACTATGCAGTGTGTCAAAATGGGTAGCCAACATTGGCCGGTTATTCTCCCACCATATCTTATCTTCTGTACTTTTTTCTTTAACTACATGTTTGTCTTTAGGTGATCGTCCAGTCTTTTCCCCGGTGAATACTATCAGCGAACCACCTTTCCCGAGCTTCCCTTCACCGTTTTTTATGGCTTCTTCAATTAGCTCAAATTCATTCAAATTTTTAAGTATTGTAGTAATTTTACGATACTCCTATTCTGCGAAATATAATCATTAAGAATCGTTTCCAGTTTGACTGTTACAAAAAGTTACAGTATTTTGATTAATCATAAATGAAAAAAAAAAACAATTAAAAATATGTCGTTATCAAGTGACGGCCATCATTTTCAGTTTATCTAACATTGAAAAAATGAATTAAGGGATAATCATTGGTAGATAAGCACGAATTAATTCTAGTGATAGGACAGTCAGGCGCAGGCAGGACCACTGTTATACACATTCTCGACGATCAAGGTTTTGACACGCTTGATAACGTGCCTGTTCACCTGATACCTAGAGTAGTCCCAAAAAACCTAGTGGACAAACCGTTAGCAATAGGCCTTGATATAAGGCCGAAGAGTTTTTCTCTAGAAAACTTAATGAAAGAAATAAGGAACTGGAAAGCTTTATCAAAATCCCGTGTTTTAATTTTATATTTAGAGTGTAGTTTGGATATTTTGATTAAAAGATTTAGTTTGACTAGGAGACCTCATCCCGTTCCTGGCGAAGATAATCTTGAACTGTCAATAAAAAGGGAGCTTAAACTAATTGCCTCGTTAAGGGATAAAGCAGACTTTGTTTTAGATACTAGTCATACTAGCCCCAATGAGCTAAGGTTGAAACTAGGATCTATTTTTCCATTATCAAATAACAGAAGTATTCAAATCATGCTGCAATCATTTTCCTTTAGAAAGGGGTCTCTTGCAGGCTTAGATATGGTTTTTGACTGTCGATTCCTAAAGAACCCAAACTGGGTTAGCAATTTGAAAGGTTTGAATGGAACTGACGATGAGGTCAAGGAGTATCTCAGTAAAGACAAGAGTTGGCCACCATTTAAAAAAAATATACTACAGATGCTGGCTATAACCATTCCTGCATTTGAAAGAGAGGGGAAATCATATCTATCCATTGGTCTTGGTTGTACTGGTGGACAACATAGATCAGTATTTGTTGCTGAGCAACTCTACAAGCCTTTACTAGATATTAAAGATAATGTGAGGATTTTGCATACAAGCTTGCAAAAGTGAAGTCTTCTTTTTTTTCAATGTCTATAAATATGCTTACTCTTTGATCAGATTTTCTTTTCTATCTCGGGAACTGCTTTAAACAGATCGTCTACTAGTCCGAAATCAGCAACCTGAAATATTGGAGCCTCCTCATCCTTATTGATTGCCACAATTACTTTACTATCTTTCATGCCAGCTAAATGCTGTATTGCACCAGATATCCCCACGGCGACATACAAATCAGGTGCAACAACCTTGCCAGTTTGTCCAACTTGCCAATCGTTAGGGGCAAAACCAGAGTCTACCGCTGCTCTGCTGGCACCTACCGCTGCTCCTAATTTGTCCGCAAGGCCTTCTATAATTTCAAAATTTTCTTTGCTTCCAACACCTCTGCCTCCAGACACAACAACTTTAGCTGAAGTTAACTCCGGCCTGTCGCTTGGTTGAATTTTATTCTCCACAAAAGTGGTATAAGTATTGTTGGTAGCGCATTCGATTTTCTCTATATCCGCGCTACCTGTTAAAGGTACTGAATCAAAGTTGCTCGTTCTAACTGAAACCAACTTTACTTTATCTATTGACTGAACTGTCTGAATTGCGTTGCCAGCATAAATTGGTCGTTCAAAAGTGTCACTTGAAATAATTTTAGAGACATCTGATATCACCATCGCATCTAACACCCCACCAATTCTTGGAAGAATATTTTTTCCGAAAGAGCTTGAAGGCGCAAATACATGGGAATAAGAACTCACAGTATCAATCAAAGTTTCGCTGTAACTCTCGGCTAGGCTCTGAGAAAAAATGTCATCTTCTATCACAAAGACTTTTTCTACATTCTCCATCGATGCTATTTTTTTCGAGGCATCTGTGCAACTGTTAGAGGCACATAATACATCAACTTTACCTAATGAAGTTGCAGCTGACACAGTTTTGCTAGTTTGATCTTCAGCGAGTTCACCGTCATTAATTTCTGCCAAAACCAATATTTTCATAAATTTATCCTCCAACATTCTCTTGAATTTTTTCAACGAGTTGATCGATATTCTCTAGTATCAATCCAGCCTCTCTACTATCTGGTTCTTTTGTTTTGATAACTTTGAGCCTTTGTGAGATTTCAACCCCTAAATCAGCTGGGCTGATTTCCTCGAGTGGTTTTCTTTTTGCCTTCATAATATTTGGAAGGCTCGCATATCTGGGTTCATTTAGTCTAAGATCGACTGATACTACCGCTGGTATTTTTGCGTCTATAGTCTGAAGCCCACCATCAACTTCCCTAGTAACCCTTATTTTATCTTTCTCAACGTCAACTTCTGAGGCGAAAGTTGCCTGAGACCATTTTAGTTTTGCAGATAGCATTTGCGCTGTAGCATTAAAATCGTTGTCAATGGCTTGTTTGCCACACAAAATTAAATCTGGTCCTTCTTTGATAGTAATCGCCGCGAGAATATTCGCAACTGTAAGTGGTTCAATATCATTGTGAACGTCGTCTGTAGCAACCACCAAAATAGCTCGGTCTGCTCCCATGGCCAACGCAGTTCTCAGTGTCTCTTGATTCTGCTGAACACCTATTGAAACAGCTATGATTTCCTCAGCTTTACCGTTTTCTTTTATTCTTATTGCCTCTTCTAGTGCTATCTCATCAAATGGGTTCATGGACATTTTAACGTTTGCCAAATCCACACCAGTTCCATCTGCCTTCACGCGTGCCTTCACATTGTAGTCAAGCACTCTTTTTACAGGTACTAAAATTTTCATCTATTCTTTATCTCTTTAGTTAAACTTGAATTCAAAATATGCACTAGTTAAACCCTTCATACAAGACGTTTTATTTGTTTTTTCCTGGTGACCAAAGCACCTCAGTCGAGTTCTCTTGATTTTCAACTCTTGAAGCGACGAAGAGCCAATCTGATAATCTATTTAAGTATACAAGTGCATTGTCATTTATCTCTTCTTTGGATCTTAAGCTAACTACACTTCTTTCTGCACGTCGACAAATGGTTCTGGCAAGATGTAAAAAAGTGGCAGACTTACACCCTCCAGGTAAAACAAAGCTATTTAAAGGTTTAAGTATATTATTCATTTCGTCAATCTCGGCTTCAATGGTTTCTACTTGCTTACTGGATACCCTTAACCTCTGGTTATTTTTCTCAGCAATCGGTACGCATAAATCAGCACCTAGATCGAATAGATCGTTTTGAATGTTTTTAAGCTTTCTCTTAAGGTCTTCTGTAGCATAAAGAGTGATAACTCCTATACTAGCGTTGAGCTCATCGACATTTCCGTAGGCATTTACCCTAAGACTGTCTTTGAGTACCCTTTGCCCGTCGCCAAGGGCCGTGTCCCCATTATCACCCGTCTTTGTATATATTTTGTTTAATTTTACCAACTTCAATCACCTCTTGAAAAATAAACGAAGAAAATGATCAATAGTATTGCCATGGCTTGAAGAAGTATTCTGAGGCGCATTAGCTTATTAGCATATTTCTTATTAAATTCGCCACCAAAAGCAAATCCTCCTAATCCGATCATAAGAACTATAACTACTAGTAAGCAGACCACCATTACAAATATGTGAGCGTTTTCTGTTATCATAGAAAATCCTTCGGAGATCATTTAGCGTACTATTGTTTCAAATAGTTTATTTTTTATTTATTTCTAATATTGAGTTTAATTATCATTCAAAGTACCTTAGCCCAAATACGAACTTTATGGTTACGTTAATGAATACTCAAGAAATTGATCAAAAACAAGATATTACGACGGCATTGGAGACACGATATCTTCTGTATGCTGTGTCTACGATTATGGACAGAGCGCTCCCTGATGCTAGGGATGGTCTTAAACCTGTACACAGAAGAATACTTTATGCGATGAATCAGCTAAGATTATATCCTCAATCAAATTTTAGAAAATGTTCTAAAATTGTAGGAGAGGTCATGGGCAATTATCATCCTCATGGGGATAAGGCGATCTATGATGCACTGGCTAGATTCGCTCAAAACTTCAGTGTTAGATATCCACTTATTGAAGGTCAGGGAAATTTTGGAAATATTGATGGAGATAATCCAGCAGCTCAAAGATATACTGAGGCAAGGCTATCTAAGTATTCTATTGATCTTCTTGAGGGTCTTGAAGACGATACGGTAAATTATAAAGCAACCTATGATAGCTCGAGTAATGAACCGACTGTTCTACCAGCAAGCTTCCCACATCTTTTAGCGAATGGGGCCTCTGGTATTGCAGTAGGGATGGCAACCAGTATTCCACCACACAATATAATTGAGTTGCTACAAGCTTGTATCTTATTGGTTGATAAACCCAATTCTACTATCCAACAGTTATCAGAGATTGTAATTGGGCCTGATTTTCCGACAGGAGGAATTATTCTGGATGGAAAAGAGGAAATCATTAAAGTATATACAGAGGGAAGAGGAAGCTTTAGATTGCGTGCAAAACATCATTTTGAGGATCTTAAGCACGGTAATTGGCAATTAGTTATAGATGAAATACCCTATCAAGTTCAAAAGGGGAAACTTATAGAAAAAATTGCTGATCTGATTTCTGGAAAAAAACTATCTTTCGTGCAAAATGTGAGAGATGAAAGCACCGAAGAGATTAGGCTGGTTATAGAGCCGAAATCTCGAAACGTGCAAAGAGAAAATTTATTATTCTCCCTTTATCAATTCACTGAGCTAGAGACCAAGATCCCTGTAAATCTTAATGTCTTGATTGATGGAATTTCTCCGAAAGTCAGTGACCTGAGAGAATTACTCAAGACTTTTTTAGATCACCGTAGAGAAATATTGATAAGAAGATCTAAGCATCGTTTAGAAAATATTGACAGGCGCTTAGAGATTATAGAGGGCTTGCTGCAGGCTTTTGTCAATCTTGATCGCATAATAAGTATAATAAGAGAAAAGGATGATCCCAAGACATCAATAATTGAAGAATTTGGTCTTAGTGAATTACAGGTTGAAGCAATACTGAACCTAAGATTAAGAGCGTTGAGAAGGCTAGACGAAGAACTGCTTTCAAAGGAACAGCAAGAATTAATGAAAGAGCGACAGGCTTTAGAGGATTTGCTAGAAGACCAAAGGCTTCAATGGAAAAGCATAAAAAATGAATTAATGTCGTTGAAAAAGAAATTTTCTGATTACGAACATAGTGAACGGCAGACATTAATTGAGCCGGAGGAGGAGGTTTATCGCACATTTTTAAAGGATGAAGCAGTCGATGATTATCCAGTAACAGTGGCGTTATCAGAAAATGGATGGATAAGGTCTTATAAGGGGCATAACCTTGATCCCAATTCATTTAAACTTAGAGATGGTGATGTGATAAGATTCACGGCTCAATTATCAAAAAGCCAGCAATTGTTGTTTATTACCTCAGAGGGAAGATCATTTAGCTTATCGCTCGACCAACTAAAGAAAGATAAAGGCTACGGTGAGCCCCTGAATTTAATGATTGGCACAGGGAATGTAGCATCAATTGTGAGTATTCTCCCTTTTCATAGTGAACATAAGGCACTGATATTTTCCAAAAATGGTCTTGGATTCACTGTTGACCTTGCTTCCCTACAATCAGCTACGAAAACAGGAAAGCAAATATTTGAACTGAGCGAAGGTGATGAAGTGGTTGGCTTGAAAAAAATTACTGGTGATAAAATTATTGTTTTGAGTACTACTTTCAAAATGCTGATTTTTTCAGTTAAGGAGTTACCGTTATTAAAAAAGGGTAAGGGTGTTCGATTGCAGCGTTATAAGGAAGAATCTCTTTTGGATGTTATGATTTTTCCAGAAAATGTGAGAAATGACGTGGTTATTAAAAAAATGTTTCCAAAAAATGAGGAGATTAGTTACTGGGTGGGCAAGAGAGGGCAGGTCGGCAAGATAATGCCTAAGAAAATATTAAGGAAAAAAATTACAAAGTTTGAAGATCTTCTATAATTTTATTAAGTAATCCATTTACTAGCCTTTGTTCCTGTCCATTAGGGTAAAATGTTCCTGTTATTGAAACATATTCAGACATAATTACTTTCTTGGGGGTCTTTTTATTTATAAACTCTGCACTTGCGGCTCGTAGGATCGCTCTCAAAGTAGTGTCAATTGTTTTTAAGTTCCATAAATTGTTAAAGGCCATATTAATCTTTGCGTCTATTTTCATTTGATTTTTAGATGCTTGCTCTACAATGTTCCGCACTAGTAAATAATTAGGCTTTAAAAATTCTGCATCTTGTATTTGATGCATATAGAACTTTTCTTTAAGTTCTTTTTTTATAATGCTGTAAGTCTTCCCGTTTGCTTCCATTTGAAATAGGGCCTGAATAGCAAATAGTCTTGAGATTGTGTTTTTTTTATAATCATAAGATTTAGCGGAGTTCACGATTTCAATCGCCTCTTTTTTTTATTTTGATAATACCTAACAATGCGTTGCACGCCTCTCCACCTTTATCAAATATTTTTGGGTCTGCTCTCTCTTCCGCTTGTAATCTATTTTCTACAGTTAAAATCGCATTCCCGATACAGATTTTCTCAAGACCCAAATTTGTAAGCCCTCTGGAGCTTTCGGTGCTTACAATTTCATAGTGTGTAGTCTCACCCCTTATGACGCATCCAACCGCGATAAATCCATCAAACTCTTTTTCCATCAATTTTATAGCAGTCGGTATTTCTAGTGCTCCAGATACCTCAACGATTTCCATGGTTGATTTTATTTCATTCAGAACATTAACAGCACCACGAATTAGATTATCCGTAATGTCTCTATAATAAGGAGCTGAAACTATACAAATTTTTAGTTTTTCATTGAACTCTTCAAAATCATTTCCAAATGAATTCTCTCGCCTCAATTAAAAATCCTCCGTTGTATCTATTTGTAAACCATACCCTTCCAATCCAATCACTTTTGGAAGCTTTGAATTCGATAGGAGCTTTATTCTCTTTACACCCAGAAGAGATAAAATTTGAGCGCCAATGCCATACTCCTTAAGTTTGTCTGAGTGATCCTTTTGATTGGAGCTGTTACCTGCACTCAGAATTACTAGTAGACCGTTTTTATGCGCAATAATTCTTTGCATTGCTCTACCAATCTCATTATATCTTGTAGGAACTAAACCTAGCAAATCTTTATAGATATTTAGCTTATGCATCCTTACCATTACAGGTGTTGAAGGACTAATGTTCCCAAGCTGAAGCACTATATGTTCTAAATTTTCTATTTCATCTTTAAACTTAGTTACTTTCCACTTGCCACCTATGCTTGAATTTAAAACCGAGTTTTCAACTTCCCTTATCAGGTTGTCATGCCTTCTTCTATATGCAATTAAGTCAGAGATTGTTCCAATCTTAAGATCATGTAATTGCGCAAATTTCTTTAAATCTTTGAGTCTTGCCATGCTACCATCATCATTCATAATTTCGCAGATAACTCCGGAAGGATTTAATCCGGCAAGCCTAGATATATCTACCGCAGCTTCGGTATGACCTGCTCTTATAAGCACACCACCGTCTTTCGCTCGCAAAGGGAAAACATGCCCTGGTGTTGCTATATCTTCTGTTCTTACTTGAGGATTGATCGCAACTGAAATAGTTTTTGCTCGATCATGAGCTGATATTCCTGTTGTAACACCTTCCCTGGCTTCGATAGATACCGTGAAAGCAGTCTCGTGCCGAGAGGAGTTAGTGGCAGCCATCAAAGGCAATTTCAACTTGTCTATTTGTTCGGATGGTAATGCTAGGCAAATCAACCCTCTACCATGTGTAGCCATAAAATTTACAGCATTAGGCGTTGCCATTTGTCCTGGTATTACTAGATCTCCTTCATTTTCTCTTTCTTCATGATCAACTAAAATGAACATTTTACCGTTCCTGGCATCCTCAATTATTGATTGTATCGAAGAGATTTCGACCGGTTTTCTCATGATGTTTATTTCCCTGAAGCCAGTATTCGATCTACGTATCTGGCTAGAATATCTATTTCAATATTAACTTTCTCTCCAACTTCAATTTTCTCCCAAGTCGTATTATCCTTAGTGTGGGGGATAAAGTTAATATCAAAAGATGAGTCAGTTACTTGATTGACCGTTAACGACGTTCCGTTTAACGTGATCGAACCTTTTTTAGCAATATATTTTGCTAAGGTTGTACTAGTTTTGAAGGTAACCTGAGTGCTCCCTTCGACATCTAAAATATTTTCTATTGAGCCAGTTCCATCTATATGTCCTGTTACAATGTGCCCCCCTAATTCATCGCCAAGTTTTAAAGACTTTTCCAGATTTACTTTTTTACCAGGCTTCCACCCGAAATTTATATCACCGATTATTGTTTTTGAAACTGTCTCGCTTGATACGTCTACTGAAAACCAATTTCTAGTTTCCTCAGTGCCAAAATCCGTTACTGTTAAACAAACTCCATCGCAGCAAATTGAGGCACCAAGCTCCATTTCTGATACATCGTAGGTGCAAAAAATTTTAGCTTGTATATCTTTGATTTTCTCAATTCTAGCGATTTCGCCCACATCTGTGATAATTCCTGTAAACATTTTTTATCCTTTCTAGGAACGAACTTCCCACCTTGCTTCGATATCATCTTTCCAATTTTGTAACGATGTAAGAGTTAAGTTTGGGAAATCTCCTAATCGAGTATCAGGTGGCAAAAAATCATTAAAACATGATAAGGCTGAGTCATTAATGATTTTACTCCCAGTAAACATTACAATTTCATCAAAATAACCTGTTTTAAGGAAAGAAGTCCAAACACTTGCCCCTCCTTCCACCATCAAACGATTTACCCCCATCTTAGAAACGATTTTTAAAACTTCTTTTATATTTAGAAAACCCAGGTCACTTTTTACGTTCTTAATATTCACTCCTTTTAAAAAGCAGCTCGATTTTATAGACATATTTTTTGGTTTCTTACTGGTTATGATATATATTCTTTCTCTTTCCAATTTATCAAATAGTGTTAGGCCTTCGATACTAGATAATTTGAAGTTTGTATCTAGTATAAAGACTGGCTTGTTCCCGATAACTTCAAATTCATCGCGCAAATTTAAGCGAGGATTATCAATAATTACACTGTTTTTGCCGATCAATATTCCATCATTCTCTGACCTAAGTAGTTGCACTCTCTTTCTGCACAATGAATTTGTTATCCACTTACTCTCGCCACTTTTTGTCGCAATTTTACCGTTTAAAGAAGATCCTATTTTTAGTGTTACGTACGGCAAGCCAGTTTTTTTTTGTTTCAAATAACCTTTTAAAACATCCGCATTTTCGGGTTCATAAATTTTAGCCTCAAAACATTCAATGCCTGCCTCTTCCATTAAATACTTGCCTTTACCGTTAGTTCTGTTGTCCGGGTCAGTTTTCAAATAAATTACGCGATTTGCCCCAAATTTTATAATTTCTTTCGCGCAAGACGGAGACGTAGTCTCATGTGCGCAAGGTTCTAGTGTTATATAGACATTTATATTTTTAATCTTTCTTTTGTTTTTTTTATATAGGAAGTGTTCTGAAGCCTGTTTAATAGCCATAACTTCTGCATGGGGTCTGCCATTAAACTGTGTATTTCCTCTGCCTAGTATTATGTCTCCATAAGTTATTATGCAGCCAACCGAGGGATTTTTGCCGGTAAGCCCCACATTTCGCCTGGCTAAGTTCAAAGCTATCCGTAGGAATTTTTTATCTTTTTCCGAAATGCGCGAGTCGATCATTTAAATCGTCTTCTTTGGTTCAATCTTGCTCGGGTGCAATTCTGACATGAAATCTTCAAAATCTCCAAGTTCTTGAAAATTTTTATAGACACTGGCAAATCTTACGTAAGCCACTGTATCAATCCTTGAGAGCGTCTCCATAACTATTTTACCGATGAGTTCAGATCTTATATCTGAGTCACCTATACTTTCTAGCCTTCTAACTATTCCAGTGATCATTTGCTCGATACGTTCAGATTGGATCGGTCTTTTCTGAAGGGCAATCCTTATCGATCGTTCAAGTTTATCCCTATCAAATATCTCTCTTTGATTTGTCTTTTTGAGCACGTATAAGTCTCTCAACTGCACTCTTTCATAAGTTGTAAAGCGGCCAGCACAGCTGGAACAGTGACGCCTTCTTCTTATAGAAATATGGTCTTCAGAAGGCCTACTATCCTTTACTTGTGTATCTAGATCTCCACAAAAGGGACAACGCAACTCAGCCTCCTATAAATTTACTGCTAATTTTTTTACTATATGACCTATAAGACTCATTTTAAACAAAGAATTTTAATGGCAATTATTGGTCTAGAAATGATCTTAGTTTTCTACTCCTACTTGGATGTTTAAGTTTTCTCAATGCTTTTGCTTCAATCTGTCTTATTCTTTCCCGAGTAACGCTGAATTGTTGCCCAACTTCTTCAAGAGTATGATCTGTGTTTACGCCTATGCCGAAACGCATCCTCAGCACGCGCTCCTCTCTAGGTGTCAAGCTCGCTAATACACGCGTGGTGGTTTCTTTGAGATTTCCTTGTATAGCATTATCTAGTGGTAGAAGAGCATTTTTGTCCTCAATAAAGTCACCTAGTTGGCTGTCTTCCTCGTCACCTATTGGTGTCTCTAAACTTATAGGCTCTTTTGCAATTTTCATAACTTTTCTAACTTTGTCTAAAGGCATCTGTAATTTTGAAGCTAGTTCTTCTGGAGTCGGCTCTCTTCCAATTTCATGGAGCATTTGCCTGCCAGTTCTTACTAGTTTATTGATGGTTTCAATCATATGAACTGGTATTCGAATGGTCCTGGCTTGATCTGCTATGGATCTAGTAATAGCTTGTCTAATCCACCAAGTAGCATATGTAGAGAATTTATAACCTCGTCGGTATTCAAACTTATCAACTGCTTTCATAAGGCCGATATTGCCCTCTTGAATTAGATCAAGAAATTGTAGGCCTCTGTTTGTATATTTTTTTGCAATTGATATGACTAATCGCAAATTTGCCTCCACCATCTCTTTTTTTGCACTTCTAGCTTCGTTTTCTCCCTTTTTTACCTTTTGAACTATTTTCCTGAATTCGGATATATCGATGTTAATAAGCTTACCAATCTTTGCCATCTCGGCCTTCAAGTCTTCTATCTCGTTAGTATGATTTTTAGCCAATACATCCCAGCCCCTTGACTTATGTTTGGCAACTCTATTCAACCAGGTTTCATCTAGTTCGAAGCCCTTATACTCTTTAATGAATTCTTTCCGATTAATTCTTGCTTTATCTGATATTTTTACAAATGCGCTGTCTATATTAGTTATAGCCTTATTTATTCCGTACAGCTGGTCTATTAGAGCTTCAATACGATTATTATGAAAATTCAGGGAGTTTAAAAGTGTAGCTATAGCATTTTTTAAGTCTTGGTACTTAATCTCATCTTTAGCAGAGAAACTTTTACTTTTATCGAAGGTTGCTTTCATCCTTCTCTTCTCAAGCTCTTTTAGCCTAGTATACTTTCTGTCTGTATCCTCCAAAATATTCAAAACATGTGGTGTTAGAGAATGTTCCATAGCAGCTAGAGATACGTTTATTGCATCTTCTTCCTCTTCCTCATCAGTCTTGTCCTCAACACTTTCCAATGCGTCTTCATTTTCTTTTTCGTCTTTAACATGCTCTAGGTCTTTGGGCTGCTCACTAATGTTTAGTTCTTTTATTTCTAAATTAATCTCGTTAGATTCGCCAATTTCTGTGAAGGTTGTTTCGAGATCAATAACATCCCTTAACATAATCACTTCATTAAGTAGTTCATTACGCCAAATCGTTATAGCCTGAAATGTCAGAGGGCTCTCACAAAGCCCGTTAATCATAAGATTTCGACCAGCTTCAATTCTCTTTGCGATAGCAATTTCGCCCTCTCTAGACAGCAGTTCAACAGAACCCATTTCTCTCAAATACATCCTTACTGGATCATCTGTTTTGTCTAAAGTGTCTGCTTCCGAACTGGTCGCGACTAATTCTTTTGAACTTGATGATTCTTCAGACTCTTCAGAATATTCTGCTTCTTCGTTTTCAGTTATGTTTATCCCCATACCAGAGAGGTCTGTCATTAGATCCTCAATCTGCTCTGAGGAGAGCTTCTCACTGATCACTAACTCTTCAAGCTGATCTTGAGTAATGTATCCCCTTTGTTTTGCCTCAGAGACTACCTTCTTTAAATTTTTCTTTGAGGGGCCATCGGCTAAAACTTTCTCATCTTCCTGGTCTTCATTATGTTGTTTTTCTTGTTTATTCATTGGTTTTCTATCCATTATTTTTTTTGGAAAGTTTTACTCTTACTTTTTTTAAAGACATCAAGGTTTTCTTTATCAAACTTACGTTCTCTTACAATTGAATCTTCAATAAATTGAGATCCACTGATCGCTCTTCGGTACTCACTCTGAATCAAATTAAATGATTCGCCAAGGTCAGACGAATCAGACTTCTGAGTTTTTATCTTAATTTTAAGATCTTTCAAGCTTTGAAGACGAATATTCGCTAAATTTAATGTAGTTATTTTATCGAGCAAGAGGTTTCTAGACATTTCCTCCTTATTTTTGCCGTTATATATTAAATGACTTTTTAATGAAGGGTTTTTTTGTATAGCCTTCGCAGAAACTGCGTTAAAAAGCTCACTTGAGCCAGAAGACTTTTCATGCTGAATCTTCCAAAACGATTTTTGAAAAAACTCATCTCTGAAATCTAAATTTATCAACTGAGCTCTGAAATCTTCAATTAAAACTGGATTTTTAATCAAGCAGAACATTATCTCGGCTTCTAATTTTTCTATTTCTTTTTCTGAAGCTTGAATGCGTGATAATGTCTGTCTTTTAGTTTCAATTCTTTTTTCAGAGATGATCATTTGTCTGCTTGGCCTAATTTTATTTAGGCTCTGAAATTGAAGTTTTTTGATTTTACTTTCAATTTCTGCCATGAACATTCTTCTTAGATTAACATCTTTTATTTTTTGTAACTTACTTGTGAGTTCCACATGGAGTTTCCGCAAGCGTTCTGGACTGTCTAGTTCCCTTTGTGTCACCTCACTCATGAAAATAAATTCGGAAAGAGTCTGTGAATTCTCTATTACATCTTCGAGCGCTTCTTTACCATATTCTTTTATAAGATCGTCTGGATCATAGTTGGACGGCAAATTTCCTATCCTTAAAGTTTGATTGTAGGAAATCAGTGGTAACGCCAACTCAATTGCTCTTGACGTAGCGAGTTTTCCAGCGTTATCACCATCAAGCAATAAAATAGGTTCATCAGTAACCCCCCAAATTAATTCTAATTGCTCTTTTGTTAAAGCAGTTCCTAGCGGAGCAACCGCGTTATTTATTGTGTTATTAGCCAAAGAAATAACGTCCATATAACCTTCAACTATCAGTATAGGATTGTTTTTATTTCTTTTTTTTGCGTTATTCAGATTAAAAAGAAGAGAGCCTTTTTTAAAAACCTTGGTCTCCGCAGAATTAATATATTTAGCACCATATGATGTATTTATCGATCTCCCACCAAAGGCGACAATCCTGTCATCCAAATTGCAAATTGGAAACATTACCCTATTCTTAAACCTGTCAACTAATGGCTTGTTTTCAGGTTTAAATGCCAACCCAGATTTCTCGATATATTTCTCGGCATATCCTTCCTCTTTTAAAAATAATACAAGATCATCATTTTTTGGAGTCGAGAGGCCAATTTTAAATTCTTTTATAATATCTAATGATAAACCCCGATCCCTGAGGTAAGTCAAAGCGAAGGAACCTTTGGTGCTGAAAAGATGCTTTGTAAAAAATTTGTTTGCTGCCTCATTTATTTTGATGAGTATTTGTTCTTCGGTAGACGCGGCCTCGCTTCTCACAAAATCATTGGTTTCCATTGGAATGCCAGCTTTTTCGCTAAGCGCCTTTACCGCATCGAAAAAAGAAACCCCCTCCATATCTTTCAGAAAACTAAACACGTTACCTTTTGCTTGACAGCCAAAGCAATAGTAAAATCCCTTAGTATCATCTACATGGAATGAAGCAGTCTTCTCTTGATGGAAAGGACAAGGAGCCCAAAAATCTAGTTTAGATAAATTACTTTTTTTATGATCCCAATTTACGTGTCGAGATACTATATCTGAAAGTTTAACACTGATTTTTATTTTTTCCAAAAAGGCTGAGGAGAAAGACATGTTTTTCAAATTCGAGAAGTGAGATCATTCATTATAAAAGCTTTTTTTTTGTTCAATAAAGAATTGATTTAATAATATTCCATCCTTTATGTCTACAACGGAGACTTCAAAGTAGCCTTCGCTAACTTTTACAACGATGGTTAACAGGCCATCCTTAACGTTAATGCTTTCGACTTTACCTTCAGTGATAAGAATATCGGAATTGGATGGCTCGGTAAGAGGTTGCGGTGTTTTGTTGAAGTTAGCTATCTTTATGCCTAGAATAGTGACAAGAAACAAAAAACCTAAAATCATAACAACAGAAAGTACTATAACTAGCCACTTTAAGAAAATAAAGGGTGCATCTGGCTTAGAACTTTTTTTAATCTCTGGCATTTATTGTGATAGAAAAATTTATTATCAGTTTGACAAAAAAATCTGAGACAAAGCTTGACAAGCTAATCTTAGAAAACTGTCCACCTAGTTTAAGTTTATCAAGAACAAAAATTCAAGATTTAATTAAGCGACAGATGGTTTTTGATCCACAAAAAAACGATGCTTTGACTTCAAAAACCAAGACCACCGATCTAGAGCAAGTTTTTCTCTACTTGGATAAGGGACTGCAAAAAAATCTTATTCCTGAAGATTTAGATGTGCCAATTGTTTTTGAGGATAAATCTCTTGTGGTTTTTAATAAACCCGCCAATATGGTAGTACATCCAGTAAAATTGTCTCAGCGCGGCACCCTTGTAAATTTTCTAGTTCACAGGTATCAGGATACACTACCGACTACTTATGATCAATTTAGGCCCGGAATAATTCACAGGTTGGATAAGGATACGTCAGGTCTAATTGTTATTGCAAAAACAGCATTTTGTGCCAATGCCTTGATTACACAATTTAAAAGTCGGGAGGTGAAGAAAATTTATTTAGCGCTATGCATAGGAAATCCAGTGGACAATTTGAATAAGATTATATGCAAGCCAGGTGTCGATGTACTTGAAGATAATTCTATTGAAGTCAAAACCTATGTCCGAAGAAATAAAACCAATCGAGAAACTATGGAAGTTAATAGCGACCAAGGCAAGCTCGCTATCTCGCGTTTCAGAATTCAAACTATCTATGATTTAGGTAAAGATCAAAAGCTATCTTTGGTTAGCTGTGAGATTGAAACAGGGAGAACCCATCAAATTCGAGTGCATTCTAAGTATATCGAGAGCCCAATTTTTGGAGACAAGCTATATAAACTAAATAGGAGAGAAGACTTTGAGCTCGAGAAGTTCGTTGTATCTCTGTGTGATGATAATAGAAGGCTGCGTCAAATCCTTCATGCGCATGAATTGTCAATTCGGCACCCAGAGAGCCAAGAAATTTTGTCTTTTCGAGCAAATTTACCTTCAGACTTTTCGTCTTTCCTATCAAAGTTAAGCAAGTACAAGATCAGTTGATAATTTTACGAAATTGGTATAAAAAATGCTTAACATACTTGAAAAGCTAGAAAATTTACCATATATGATAGTCAGAGAGAGAGAGTTTAACGATGATTAATAGTAATACAGCTCTAATAGTCAGCGGGTCAGGGCTATCAAGATATCTTGAGGATATCAAGAAGTTTCCTATGCTGAGCCTTGA
>CENN01017083.1_pt1 | contig 30491 bp, 28 predicted proteins | sample 530151 | NCBI WGS metagenome assembly CENN01 (sample SAMEA2591084, study PRJEB7988) | marine metagenome | isolation source: saline water (ENVO:00002010), including
GCATCACCCATCATCCATTTAGGATCTTCAATACCATCAATATGACCTCTGTCATAAGTATCTAGATAAATAGAAAGATTTGAGCCATCGTCAAAATTTCTACCCCATTGTATGCTTACTTTTGCGTCCTCTGCAGCAAAGTGATCATAGGCTATTCCTCTTATTCTCATTGAAAAGCCATCAAAATCTTTCTTTAGAACTGTATTAATAACACCAGCAACAGCGTCTGATCCGTAAACAGCAGATGCGCCATCTCTTAGGATTTCAATTCTTTCTAATCCATAAACTGGTAAAACGTTACTGTTAACTGATTGAACTGGTACTAAACTACCACCAATTGTTTCAGTATGATAACCAGCAGCAGGAACAATTCTTCTTCCATTTAAAAGAGTAAGAGTGTTACCTGTACCAACGTTTCTTAAGTTAAATGAACCGACATCCCCTCTGTTGGCGTTATAACCACCATTAAAGTCTCCTTGGTTAAATTGGTTTGTACCCATTTCAGCAAGGTTTGATATCAAATCGTCACCAGAATCAACACCGAAGCCTTCGATTTCTTCAGTTGATATAACAGTCACTGGTAAAGCATCAGTTATGGTTGCACCTTTAATTTGTGAACCAACTACAACGACTTCTTCTACTTCTTCAGTATCAGAATCTTGAGCACTAACATATAGCGTTAAAAACGGTATAAGTAGTGTTAAAATTAATCTTAGTTTCATTGGACCCCCTAAAAACTATTTATCCTCAAATTTAATAACATTTTACAGGAAATAAGATAGAATTTACAAGTTTATTGAGGGGCCATAGCTCAGCTGGGAGAGCGCGACGCTGGCAGCGTTGAGGTCAGGGGTTCGATCCCCCTTGGCTCCACCAATCAGGAAGTTTTATTAAATCTCTTCCAAGTGGAATGCAGAAAGTAAAACCAAACGCCATTAATCATAGGTTCAATAAAGGCGTCTGCAGCTGCTAGGTTTAAAGGAGCTCCAGTAATAAAATAAACGCATATAGTTGCGATAAATATATGTCCAATTGTATAGACGACTGTAAGGCCGAGACTATCTGCCTTACTTATTCTTTTACCAATATTTAATATAAGCTCAGTCATAGAACTATTCTATAAGCACTTTAATTAAATTCAAGGTAAGTTTGCCAAGCAATTTCTTGTAAAAATAATCTGTCCTCATCAGAGACACGATTTAGATAGTTATAATCAAGTCCAACAGGTGATTGGCTAGTAACAAAGGCAAAAATCACACAAGCTCCAAGATATGTGCCTAACATTCCAGGGTGAGAGCCATCAGGATGGTGCAATTTTATATCTGGTCTATTTAAATATGCACTTTCATAGGCGATTCCAACAGGAATAACTAATGCTTTACTTTGTTTTCCTGCTTCAAAATATGTCATCTTAATTTTTTCAATAAGATTGGGTTCATATCTGTCATCACTTTCTGTATAAGCATGGGTCATGAATAATGCTGGCATAACTCCTTTTTTTCTTGCTTTTTTACTGTATTTCACCGCAGTTTTTATGAACTTTTTTCTGGAAGTCTTATCTATGACTTCACCACTTCCTCCTTGCATAATCACCATATCTACTTGTTCCTTACGTTGTAAATTTTTAGGCTTCAGCAGGTGATCAATATTATGATTCTCAAGTCGAGATCCGCCAATGGTTGCACTTTTAGTAACTATTTCTTCTTCTTTATAAAAATCTTCCATTAATTCTTCAACATGGTTATGCATACTGTCGTTGTAATAAAGATAGCTATTGCCAATAAATAATATTGATTTGGGATAGTCACAAAAACCAGCTATTGAAAAAAGTAATAAAAGAAAAATTTTGGTTTTACTCATACTAATTATCCTTATGCATAGCTGTAAAACTTATTTGTGAGATAAGTTCTTTTTTTTCATTCGTTATTGGTACATCCCAGACAGAAGTGCTTCTGCCTATGTGTTTTGGTTTTGCAGTAGCAAAGACATAACCATCTTTAATGCTCTTAATATGGTTGGCTAGTAAATTTAGCCCAACAACAGTTTTCATTTTCGGATCAACAACTAAAAATGCAGCGATACTAGCTGTACTTTCGGCAAGCACACAAGACGCTCCTCCATGCAAGAGGCCAAGTGGCTGCCTAGTTTTTGAATTTACAGGCATTTTTGTTTTAATAAAGTTGCTTCCTAATTCAATAATTTCAATTTCCAATAGTTCATCAATTCCTACAGGAGGTATTTGAATATCTTCAATTTTATAGTCTTTAAACCAAATGGACATTCAAGGATTATAGATGTATTTGTAAATATTAAAAAACTTTCCAATTTTGATTAAATAACATATAAAAACTTTCAAATAAATTGATTTAGTATATAAAAAGTTTACACTTTTGATGATTTAGCAAAAAAAAATAGTGTTTTTGTAAAATTTAGATAAAAAATTAAATGAAAATTGCTTTAAATGGATTTGGAAGAATTGGAAGAAATATTCTCCGATCATATATCCAAAATGAGGATAAAGCTTTGCAGATAGTGGCTATTAATGACTTAGCTATTGCATCAACTAATGCTCATTTGCTTAAATATGACAGCATACACGGGACTTTGAGAGATGAAATTACTCATAATGATTCATCTATTTTTGTAAAAAATAGTGAAATAAAGTGTTTTTCAGAGAAGAATCCAGAAAACCTGCCCTGGAAACAAATGGGTATAGATTTAGTTTTTGAGTGTACAGGTCTATTTACATCTAAAGAAAAAGCCAACTCACACCTTAAAGCTGGAGCTAAAAGAGTAATTATTTCTGCTCCTGGTAATGATGTGGATAAAACAATAGTGTTTGGAGTGAATCATTCGAGCCTTAATTCTAATCATAAGGTAATATCTAATGCTTCATGCACAACAAATTGTCTTGCACCAATTGCTAAAATTATTAACGATTACTTCAAAATTAAAAATGGTTTAGTAAATACTATCCACGCCTACACAAACGATCAAAAACTTCTTGATGTAGCCCATGTAGATTTATTTAGGGCAAGATCTGCTACAGAATCATTAATTCCAACAAAAACTGGAGCAGCTTCAGCTGTTGGTAAAGTTATTCCAGAACTTCAAGGAAAGATAGATGGAATAGCAATAAGAGTGCCAACATCAAATGTTTCGTTGTTAGATTTTACTTTCAATACTGAAAAAAATTTTTCAATTGATGAGCTGAATCAGATTATTGAAAATTCAATAAATAAAGAAATGAAGGGAATTATGGATATAAACTCTATTCCTTTAGTAAGTTTAGATTTCAAAGGAAATCCACATTCTTGTGTATACGACAAACAACATACTCAAAAAATAGGAAGCTCCACAAAAATATTAGCTTGGTATGACAACGAATGGGGTTTTGCTAACAGAATGAGAGATCTTGCAAATTACGTAAAAGACAAATTCCATAAACAAATTATCGCTGCCTAGAAATCAATCTAGAATGACTGGCCCAACTTACATTCTAGTTAACTAGGTAGCGATTCTTCTATTCTTTCTTTTCTTAATCATTTTCTTGGTGAAATTCAGCACTGATTCTGAATCTTTTTCCTGCAGATCAACAGATAAATTTTTATAATCCTCATTAGCAGGAAGCCATGGCTTATTTTGACTAAAACCATAATTTTTTTTCATTGAATTCCATGGCATTGGTGTCCTGCAACCATCTCTGCCCTTAAAATCTGGCCAAAATACTTTTCCAAAAGGATCCTGTAAATCTCCATAATTTATATTTGTTTCTGGAAGTCCAAGTTCTTCACCTTGATAGATGCAAATGTTTCCCTGCAAACTAAGGAGTTTTTCCATTAATTTTTTTGGGCTTACCTTAGCTCTTGATACTATCCGTTTAGAGTCATGATTACTAAATGCCCAGCATGGCCAAGATTTTGGGTTTTCTTTAAAAAAGTTTTCTACTATTACGTCTACTGTGTTTAAATCAAATTCATCGGAAAGAAATTCAAAACAATAGGCCATATGCAGGCGCTCGTCGTTTGTGTAATCAGCAATCGTTTCAAATGGTTTATCTGAAACTACTTCGCCAATAGAAATAGCACTATAATCATCGAGTAGTTTACGAATTTTTTGCAGGTATGCTGGAACCTCTTTTTGAGTATTGTCATATATATGATGTTGAAGTCCATATGGATTTTCTTTATTAAAACCTAGAGGTCTTACTTCAGACTTATCTTTTAAAGGATTATTCCTAAGCTTTTTATCGTGAAAAATGAAATTTATTACATCAAACCTAAAACCATCAATACCAAAATCAAGCCAATATTTAATTTCATTTAGCATTTGTTCTTGAACTTCATGATTATGAAAATTTAAGTCCGGTTGAGATTCTAAAAAGTTATGAAGAAAAAACATTTCTCTTTCATCATGCCACTTCCATGAAGGCCCTCCAAAAACAGACAACCAATTATTAGGTAAGACTTCTTTATTCTTTCCAGACCAAACGTACCAATCAGAATATTTATTTTTTTTATTCTTCTGACTTTCAATGAACCAGGGGTGTTTGTCAGATGTGTGGCTAATAACTAGATCAATTATCATTTTTAAATTTGCATCATGAAATTTCTCTAGTAATTTCTTTAAGTCTTCATTTGAGCCAAATAAATTATCTACCTTACGATAGTCGGAAACATCGTAACCAAAATCTTTCTGTGGTGACTCAAAAAAGGGTGATATCCATACATAATCAACACCTAATTGCTTTATGTAGTCAATTTTTTTTTGGATTCCATGCAAATCACCTGTGCCATTTCCATTGGAGTCCATAAAACTTCTTGGATAGATTTGATAAATAATTTTATTTTTCCAAGACATATTCTTAACCTTACTACATTCTATTATGCAGCCTAAAATTTTTATATAATTAACATTTGTTTTTGGAGCACAATTTGTCAGAAAATATCCTTTTGCTAGACCTTGGTGGAACTAATTTAAGAGTTGGTTTAGGCAACAAAGAACTGAAATCAATTCATAAAATTTCCAAACAAAAAATAGATTCAAACGAAGAGCTGTATGAAATTATTGGCGATGTTGTAAGGGACTCAAAGTCATCAGAGATTGTAATGTCTGTTGCTGGACCAAAAACTAATAATTCAATAACAATGACGAATCGTAACCTAATCTTTAATAGCGAAAAATTAAAAAAAGATACAAACACAAAAACGTTTTCTCTTTTGAACGATTGGGAATCAATTGGATATTGTTTGCCACTTTTAGATGATTCAGATATTAAAGTCATAAAGAGTGGAAATATTGATAACGAACAGACTTGCTTGGCTATTGGTCCAGGCACAGGTCTTGGATTTTCAGTCCTAAGATATATTAATGGGCATCCATTTGTGTCTGCAACAGAGTTAGGTAATACAACGCTATACAACAATTTCTTAAAAAAGCATTTTGAACTTGACAATGAAGAGGAATTTAAGGTTTTAGAAAGTTTTATTTCAGGCAAGGGTTTGGAAAAAATCTATTTTTTTAAAACCGGAGATATACTAACTTCTGAGGAAATAGTTGAATCATTTGAGAATGATAAAAATTCTAATTTTGTTCTTACAAAATTTAATCAAGCCCTTGGAAAAATACTTTCAGATCTAACGCTCACTTTTCTTGCATATGGAGGCATATATGTTGCAGGCAGCTTAATGAGAAGCATAAATGAGCTAAACATTAATGACCAGATGAATAATTCCTTTGTTTCTCATCCTTCTAATGAGCATAGAAACATTCTTAAAAATACATCTATTAATTTAATTACCAAAGAACATACACCTTTGTATGGAAACTTAAATTATTCAATTGTTAGGAGGTTTCATGAATAGTTTGGATTACATAATTGTTGGGATTTATGCAGTTGTCCTTGTCTCAATTGCAACCTATGTATCTCTTTCTAAAAAAGGAGAAAAGAAAACTGCTGAAGAATATTTTCTTGCAGGCAGGTCATTGCCTTGGTGGGCAATAGGCACTTCACTAATTGCAGCCAATATTGCAGCGGATCAAATTATTGGGATGAATGGAGATGCTTATGCTATGGGAATTGCCATAGCAACATATGAATGGACAGCAGCAGTGGCATTGATCGTTGTAGGTAAATTTTTATTACCTGTTTATTTAAAGCAGAAAGTATTCACAATGCCTCAACTTCTTTCACAGCGATATGATAACAATGTAAGTACTCTATTAGCCATATTGATGTTAATAATGTATGTCATGGTAATTCTTCCAACTATTTTGTGGCTTGGCGCTAAAGCAGTAAATAATCTGACTGGACTTGATCTAATACTTTCAATGATACTTCTTGGCGGTCTTTCTTTGGCATATTCATTATATGGAGGCTTAAAAGCTGTTGCTTTTACAGATGTAATTCAAGTAAGTTTATTAATTTTTGCAGGACTCTTTGTTTCGTATGTCGGACTTAATGCTTTGTCAGAAGGAAAAGGAGTACTTGAAGGCTTTGCTATTTTGCAAAGTAATTTTCCAGAAAAGTTTGATGCAATTCTTCCGTATGTTGATAAAGAAACAGATCCTGTTGCTTATGGTAATTATGTAAAGTTACCAGGGGTGTGGGTTCTTATAGGAGGGATGTGGATAGCTCATTTTTATTATTGGGGAACAAATCAGTACATCACTCAAAGAGCCTTGGGTGGAAAAAGTTTAGATGAAGCACAGAAGGGTCTAATGTTTGCAGGGTTCCTAAAGATTTTTATGCCAATCGTAGTTGTTTTGCCAGGCTTAATAGCAGTGGCCTTGGAAGGAAATGTAATAGAATCATTAGGTGGAGATAGATCTAAAGCATATCCATCAATGCTTTCATTACTTCCGAATGGAATTTTAGGACTCACATTTGCTGCGCTTGTTGCTGCAATAGTCTCTTCTTTAGCCTCATTGACAAATAGTTTAAGCACTATTTTTACAATGGATATTTATAAAAACTACACTAAAGTAAAAGATACTGAGTTGGTAAATGTAGGAAGATTTGCAGGTACGTCTGGCTTAATCCTCTCGATTATAGTTGCGCCAATCTTTCTCGGCAGTTTAGATTCTGCATTTCAATATGTTCAAGAATATATGGGCTTATTTAGTCCTGTAATTTTATTTGTATTCCTATCAGCAATCTTTTTTAAGAAATCCAGTTCAAAATCAGTTTTGGCAGGCTCTTTAGTGGCATTGGTAGTTGGTGTAATAATGAAGTTATATGTTGCTCAAACAGACCAATCGTTAATTGAGCCATTTATGCACCAAATGGCAATTTCTTTTGGTTTTGCCTTTCTTGTAAGTTTTGCGCTCTCTGATAAATCAGATAATGCCAAGGTTTTTAAACTTACTTATAAAGATTTTAAAACTTCAAAATTATTCAATTATGGTTCTTTAACAATATTATTAATATTGTTAGGAATTTATGGTTATTATTGGTAAAAATGAAAAAAGTATTTAGCCTCACATTAATTCTCTCTTCCCTGATTTATTCTGAAGTAAATTGGGAAAGAGAGCAGATTTGTCCTTTACCAGATCCAACTTTTGTAAACAACCTCATGAAAACTATGAGTATAGAAGAAAAAGTGGGACAGGTAATTCAGGCAGATCTAGATTTTATTAAACCATCAGATTTAAGAGATTATCCTATCGGTTCAGTTCTTAACGGCGGTAATACTTCACCAAGAGGCAAACTTCGAGCATCTCCTGCAGAGTGGAAATCTTTAGCTCAAGAATTTTATGAAGAATCAAAAAAAACAGGTGCATCTATTCCAGTCTTATGGGGAACAGATGCAGTGCATGGCCATAGCAATGTTTTTGGGGCAACAATTTTTCCACATAATATCGGAATTGGAGCAGCAGCAAACCCCCAACTTGTTGAAGATATTGGTGCAGCAGTTGCTGAGGAAGTACTTGCAACAGGGTTATTTTGGACATTTGCTCCTACAGTAACAATTCCACAGAATTTTAGATGGGGTAGAACTTATGAGGGTTATTCGGAGGATCCTATTCTTGTATCAAAACTCGGAAGTGCGTTCATAGAAGGACTGCAAGGAACCGAAAAAGAATTTTTGAATGATACAAAAATATTGGGAACAGCTAAACACTTTCTAGGTGATGGTGGCACCTACTTAGGAATAGATCAGGGTGACACAAGAGCCAATGAAGAAAATATGCGAGTAATTCATGGGGAACCTTATTTCGCTTCTCTAAATTCTTGTGTAAGGGTTGTAATGGCAAGCTTTAACTCATGGAATGGTTCTAAGGTTCATGGAAACAAATATCTTTTAACAGAAGTTCTAAAAGAAAAAATGAATTTCACTGGATTCGTTGTTGGAGATTGGAATGGCCATCAGCAAGTACCTGGCTGTAATACTGGTAGCTGTCCTGAATCATTTAATGCTGGAGTTGATATGTTTATGGTTCCAGAAAATTGGAAAGCATTATATAAAAATACAGTTAAACAGGTCAAAGATGGCGAAATATCAAAAGAAAGATTAGATGATGCTGTTAAAAGAATATTAACAGTTAAGCAACAGCTAGGCATGTTTGAGGGAAGGGTGCCTATTCAAACAAAATATTCTGAGGTAGGGCTTCAAAAAAATAGAGACATAGCAAGAAGAGCTGTAAGAGAATCGCTTGTATTAATTAAGAATAATAATTTAACCTTACCAATAAAAAATAAACAAAAAATTCTTGTTATTGGTGACTCTGCTGATTCATTAAAGATTCAAACAGGAGGCTGGACGTTAGATTGGCAAGGAGCCAACAATACTAATAGTGACTTCCCAGGATCTATTACATTTCTACAAGCATTGAAAGAGTATGAAAATCTGGAAATAACTCACAAAAATTCTTTATCTAATTTAGATTTAAATAAGAATTATGACCTAGTAATAGTTGCTTATGGAGAAGAGCCATATGCAGAAGGAATTGGTGATCGAAAGAATCTATTTTATCGAGATTCAAAAACATTAAATACTCTAAAAAGGCTAAAAAGAAATGGAAATAAAGTAGTCTCTATTTTCTTTACTGGAAGGCCCTTATGGACTAATGAATTTATAAATCTCTCTGATGCATTTGTTGTTGCATGGCTTCCAGGAACTGAGTCTCGAGGAATGACAGATGTTCTTGTCGCTAATGAGGATGGTTCAGTTAATTATGACTTTCAAGGTAAGCTTCCATTTAGCTGGCCTAGTGATCCTAATCAATCTACTATTGCCTTTTATGATCCTGCAAGCGATGCGGAATTTGATTATGGATATGGATTAACATATAAGTCCCTAAAAGCACTAGCTTTACTAGACGAGAGTTTCGAAAAATCAGAAGATTATGGTGATATGGTCGAGATATTTTCAGGAAAATTCAACAGTCCATTTGAGGGCTTCATCCAAGAAAATAACTCTCCTCAAATTAAATTGAGTTCAACAAATAATACAACTCAAAATGACGTAGTACAGATAGATTTCATAGATGTAGATAAACAGGATGATACCTTAAGAGTTATTTTTAATGCAGATGGTAATTTAAATAGTTTCCATATTTTAACTACTGAAGTGGTTGGACTTGAGGATTTTCAATCAGGTTTTTTAAACTTTAATGCTAGGGTAGTGGAATCTTCAGGAGCTATATTTTTAGCTGCAACTTGTGGATTTGGATGTATGGGGTCAATTGATGTTACTTCTTTACTGTTGAAATCTAAGTCTTTTGATGGATATTCAGTGCCATTAAAATGCCTAACTGATAAGGGGTTAGATCTATCAAAAACAATTTCACCTATGATTTTATTTGGACCTGCAGATTTAACAATAGATTTTAAAAATGTTTCTATTTCAAAAAATTCACTAAAGAAAAAATTTAGCTGTTAATTTTTAGTTCTTCTGGAGATATTATTATCCCATTCTGATCTGTATATGCCCAGTAGCCAGGTTTAATGTCCACACCTTGAATTTGGATATCAACTGATATTTCTCCCTTATTATCTTTATTACTTTTTTTGGGTGAGGTTCCTAAGGCATAAATACCTAAATCAATATTGTGCAGATGCTCAACATCTCTTATGTACCCATTAATTACTACAGCTTCCCACTTATTTTCTTTTGCTAAACCTGCAACTTTATCACCCATTAGGGCAACTTCCTTTGATGCATGCCCATCCACTATTAAGATGCTATTAGTGCCATCAGTAGATAAAACCTCTCTAACTTTGCTGTTATCATTTAAGCAACTAACTGTTTCAATCTTTCCACTAACTAAATCTTTTTTGCCATAAGCATGGAAGTCCACAATTACAGGAAGTGAATAATATAAATCGCTTATATCAGGTGTATTCATAAAAAAAGGAGGGTTGCCCCTCCTTTTTATTTTAGCAAAATCTAGTTTTTACCAAAAGTATCCAAATCTAATACCATATTGAGCAGGACCGTTATATCCTCCTCTAGGAACTGCACCTTCCCAAGCTCTGTGATATGCGATTCTTTCGTCCATAGCATTGTAGCTATAAGCTTGTGCATACCAGCTACCTTCTGCAGGTTCAAAAGTAAGCAACAAGTTAAATGTTTCAAATGCAGGCCTTAGATCTGATAAGTATTCTGCTGGCTGTGCCCAATACCCAGGTAAATCTATAAAGTCGTACGCGCAACCATCTGCTGCAGCAAAGTTTGTACAGCCATATGTGCCATAACCACCTTCATCATCAACATGCTTATCTATGTTGTAAATAGAAAGGTAAGCTGAAGTTTCATAGTGATATTGGACCTGCGGTTTGATTTTACCTACTGGAGTATTAAATGTGTGCTCATACCGAATGGTTGTTTGGAATTGAGGAGCATATGGTGCCTCATTACCAAGAAGATCAATATTATTCTCTGGTTCTGGAGCAACAGCACTACCATAATCAGGTCTGCCATGTGCAAATCCTATTGCATATCTTACCTGTGTTACAAAACTCTCTGTAACCTTGGTATTCATTGTTGCAATGTAACCATTAATATTTCCACCTTCGTATGGATTCCAGTTAAACTCAAACTCAGAACCATAGAATTCTTGCTCACCAAAGTTTTGGCTTGACCACCTAGTAACAACTTGGTCTTGTTGAACCATTTGTCCAAACGTAGGAGAACCAATTGAAGTATCAACACCCATTGCTGAAATAACATCTACAGGAACGTTCCCTGATTCTTGTTTTCCATCATATTGAGAGAAATAGGCATTGAAAGATAAGTTAAGATCTTTTCCAACTCTTCTTTTAAAACCAAATTCAAATGTGTCTATGTACTCATTATCATAAGAAGTGTCAGCATATGAACCTGGTCCTTCCGGATGAAGTGTATTATCACCTCTTCTGTACACGTCTTGGATCGAACCAGATTTAAAACCAGTTGCATAATATGCGTAGAGAAGGGTGTTATCATCTAAATCAAAATCAAGTCCTACTCTATAGTCAAGATTATCAAACGTTGCTGATGTATCGTTAATTAAAACTTCTTGAAGACAACCATAACCACCGCTACAGTTAACTCCTTCAACTAAGAATTCACCACCATTTTTCCACGGAGTGTAACCAAGTCTAACCCAATTTGGATCTCTGGCTCTTGCACCACCATAAGGGTCTGCAGCACAACCATTTGCCCAGAACATGCATCTAAAGTTTCTTCCACCAACATCAGTTTTTTCTTCTTCTGAATATCTTGCACCTACTGTTAAAAACATTCTTTCATCAAGCTGGTATGTTGCTTGGCCATACATTGCTGTTGCATCAAGCTGTCTATCTGGCTGAATAAATACATCAGAGCCTTCAAGACCGTTGAAGTGAGCTTCCATATTATTGTTCTCTAGGTTCATGAAGTAGCCAAGTACCCACTGTAGCTTCTCATCTTTAGACGATCTTAATTCAACATCAAAAACTTTTGCCTTTGCCACAAAGTCATCAATATTCCAGTTCCCATCCCAGTTACCATGACCCATATCTGTATCAAAGTGAGCCTCTTCTTCTAAGTGCTGGTAACCATATTTAGCAACTAAATCAAAGTCACCAATCGGTGCTTTGTAGATAGCCCTTGTTGATGTAAGGACAACATCCAGCATACCAGGAGTGTTTACATATGCTTTGTATGCATTTCCTCCACCAAAACCTGTATCACAGTTTGTTATGTCAAAGCCACCCCAGTTCCATGACTCATAATTAACTGTAGGTCTTCCTCTCATTAATTCGCAAGCAGGTGTTTCAGTCCAGTGAGCATTTTGATTTTCAAATTGCTCAAACTGTACATTTAGACTTCTGTCTCCACCCATGTCATATAGTGCACTTAATCTAAATGCATTTTGGTCTACATTATTGTATGAATCAGCTGGATCCATCTGAACTTTTGAAAGTGGTCTTTGTTGCCATCCGTCAAATCCGTTATACCAGTGGTGATCAGACATAACTCTATTATTATAATCTCCTCCTATTTGACTAAACTCACTTAAATCAACTCCAGCAAATTTCATAAATCTATGATCCATTTGTGAAGCATCTAAATAAGTCGTAATGAATGAATCTTTTTTCTCTTCCATGTAAGCAAGCCTAATTGCAAAATTATCTGTGATTGGAAGGTTGTAATGCATTCTTAATGCTTGAGCATCCATTCTTCCTGCATCAAGTGTTACTGAACCACCTTGAACTTCAAAGTTTGGTTTTGCAGTCACAACATTGAATGTACCTACTGTTGAGTTTCTTCCATAGAGAGTGCCCTGTGGTCCTCTTAAAACTTCTGCTCTTTCAAGATCGAAAAGTAGAGCCATAGCGCCTTGCATTCTTGATACATAAACACCATCTACATGTACACCCACAGCTGGATCTCCAAGTTCCGTAACATTGTTTGATCTAACTCCTCTCATAGTGATCACTGGTGCACCATGGTTACTAGAGTCAGTAATTTCTAACATTGGAACCATCTGAGAAAGGTCAATATAATTATTTATTCCATACTCAGTAAGCTTATCTTGAGTAAAAACTGTCACTGGAACAGGAGTATCCATGACATCTTTCTCAATTTTTTGAGCTGTAGTAATAACAATTTCAAGGCCCTCATCTTCATCTTCAGAATCTTGGGCTATAGCAGATAAAGCAAATGCTGGAAGCATTAGCAACATAAGTAGATTTTTTGTAAATTTCATAATCCCCCTCATTATGGTTTTAATTGATAAATTAAATATAACTAAAATTATGTTTATGTCAAATTGTTTATAATTAATTAAACTCAGTAAAATAGGACTTAATCTTGAATATTAGCAATAAAATTTCTTTGATTTTTATAACTGTTTTTTTATGTGGCTGTAATGTCGGTAGTAGCAATTTTTCTAATTCAATTATAGCAGGGGTAATTCAACCTGCACCAGTAGCTGAAGATAAAGATTATTGCCCATCAAAACAACCACATTCATATGAAAATTACTCTTTAATCTGGTTAGAAAATTTTGATGATGTTGGTTTGAATCAATCTAATTGGAATTTTATGTATGGAAATGGACAAAATTACGGAGTGCCAGGTTGGGGCAATAATGAATTACAAAGTTATACACATAGCAATGAAAATATTTATCTTAACGCTGGCTGTTTATTTATAATCCCAACATATAACGCTAGTTCTGATGGAACAGGTTATGAAAGTGCGAGAATAAATTCACAAAATAAAAGAAAATTTAAATACGGAAGAGTTGATATAAGTTTTTCTGTACCAGAAATAACAGGTGTATGGCCAGCACTTTGGATGATGCCTGAGAAGTCAGTGTATGGAAATTGGCCAAGAAGCGGAGAAATTGACATTGTTGAAACAATTAATGCAAAATCAGATGAGCTCGTTACCACAATTCATTATGGGCATGACTATCATAGGCAGATATCCAAAACTACTTTTTTAAACCAATTAACAAAGCTATCAAATCCGATTGATCACAATAAGATATCTTTGATTTGGGAAGACAAATATTTTGAATGGTTACTTAATGATCAATTGGTATTTAAAGTTAATTTTAATGAAGTTGAAAATCTTGAGCCCAATCCATTTCTTGAGGAGTTTTATCTATTAATTAACGTTGCAGTGGGTGGCAATTGGCCTGGAACACCGAACTCAACAATGTATTGTAATTCTCGCAAATCATGCCCCGATGTGAAAAAATTAATAGTAGACTACATTGCTTATTATGAAAAAATTAATTGAAGTACTTCTTCCACTAATCATCTCTCTTCCACTCTTTGCTGAATCTCCTGCAATTGTCATACATGGAGGAGCAGGCTGGTTTTCAAATATGTCTCATGATGAAATTAAAGATCTAAAAAAAGGCCTTAAAATGGCATTAGATAAAGGTTTTGATATTTTAGAGAATGGTGGCAGCAGTGTCGATGCAGTTGAAGCCGCAATAATAATTTTAGAAGATAATCCTCTTTTTAATGCTGGAAGAGGCTCAGTTTATACATCTGAAGAAAGGCAGGAAATGGACGCTTCCATAATGACTGGAAAAGATAATGAAGCAGGTGCAGTTTCCTCAGTCACTAATGTAAAAAATCCAATTTCTTTAGCAAGGCACGTCATGGAAGAAACACCACATGTAATGTTTACTAGTGGTGGTGCAGAAAAATTAGCAAGAGATAATAACATCGAACAAGTTGAACAAAGTTATTTTGCAAACCCAGATAGATTAAAGTCCTTAAAAAAAGCAAAAGAAAATAAAAAAGGAACAGTTGGAGTTGTAGCAATAGATAAAAATAGAGTGATAACAGCTGGTACATCTACAGGAGGAATGACTAACAAAGCTCCTGGGAGAGTTGGGGACTCGCCAATAATTGGTGCTGGAACATGGGTAGAAAATAATTCTTGTGGTGTCTCGGCAACTGGTCACGGAGAATACTTTATAAGATTTAGTGTTGCCAAAGAAATTTGTGTAAAAGCACGTTATCAAAATAAATCGATTCAACAAGCTTCAACTGAGGTAATGAATCAGTTAAAAGAAATCGGTGCAGATGGAGGTGTTATTGTTATGGACAGCCAAGGAAATTACGCTTTTGCATTCAATACTCCAGCGATGGCAAGAGCATACAAAGATGCATTTTCTGAGGTAATCAAAATTTATAAAAATTAATGTCAATTAGGTATGAGCAACAAATCTTGCATCTAGATCTTCACGGAGTTAAGCATGCAGATGTTGAAATTTATATAGAGGATTTTGTGCTTAACAATCAGAACGAATTGCCCCTAATCATAATATGTGGAAATTCTGAAAAAATGATTTCCATTGTTAATGAGACTTTAAAAAAAATTGATGTTAATTTTGAAGAAACAAGATACGGTCGTATTAGGGTAAATTCACTTGATGCGTAAGTTAAAGATTGTTCAAATTCTTCCAACTTTAAATACAGGTGGAGTGGAAAGGGGTGTTCTAGATTTTAATAAATATCTTATTGATAGAGGCCATGAGTCATATGTAATTTCTAATGGAGGCAGGCAAGTAAAAAATCTTATTAATGATGGAGGCAGCCATATTCATATACAGGTTTCCAAAAAGAGTTTTCTAACTTTACTCCAAGCAAAAAAATTAGCAGATGTCATTAATGAAATTTCTCCAGATATTGTGCACGTTAGATCTAGAATTCCTGCATGGGTAACTCAACTCTCGAAGCTATTTATTAAAAACCCAAGACCAATTTTCTTTTCAACATTTCACGGTCTATATAGCACACCTTTTTACAGCAGGATAATGGCAAGTTTTGATTATGTTATTGCGATTTCTAAAACAGTTAACGAATATATCTTAGAAAACTATAAAAACCACCTGAAAACTGAGCCAAGATTAATTTATCGTGGATCTGATCAAGATTATTTCACTAAACAATTTCAGGTAACTGAACAATATCGGGAAAATTTTTTTTCACAGTTCCCTAAACTTGTGAATAAAGAAATTATTGCATTTCCAGGCAGATTATCATCATGGAAAGGCCAGGAATCATTCATCAAGCTAATATCTAGTCTGCCTGATAATTATTCTGGTCTTATAGTTGGGCCATATGAAGATGCAAAAAAGAAATATTACAAAAAACTCCTAAATCTCATAAGAGATTACAATTTGGAAAATAGAGTTTTTTTCTATAATGCAAAGGATGATATTCGAGAAATCTATTCACTTTCAGCACTTGTAATGAATCTGTCATCAGCTCCCGAACCTTTTGGAAGAACACTTTTAGAAGCAGCAATGATGGGTAAAAAAATATGTGGTTGGAATAGGGGTGGTGTAGGTGAGGTCTTAAAGCTTTTTTATGAAGAGGGACAGGTAGAATTTAAAGATTTTAAACAGTTAACGGAAAAGACTAAATCAATTATTGCCAGGAATAATAAACCTAAAGAAGTATTTTTGACCTCAGAGTTGATGCATCAAAAGACTATTGATTTCTATCTTGAAGCTCTTGGAAAAAGCTAAGATTCATAAATTTTTAAAATTCTTTCAGATGCTTTTTTAATGGTGTGATTTTTCTTTATGCTGCTAATCAAATCTTTTTGTTTTTTTTGAAGTTCTTTTGGTCTTGCCGTCCAATGAACAATAACCTTCTTGATTGAATTGTAAGTTAAATCTGAAGAAATAAATTCATTATCAAGGAGCTCAGGAAATGCACCAACTGGAGTAGCTATTACTGGAACCTCGCAATAAAGCGATTCAAAAAAAGATTTTGGTGAACCCTCTTTTATAGAGCAAAAAATTTGCCCTTTAGAGCGACATAAAATATTCCCTACATTGTCTGTATAGGGAATAAATTTAATTTTTTCAGCAATATCCAAATCTGCAACAAGATTTTTTAATCCTTGCTCTTGAGAGCCTTCGCCCACAATTACTAATTTTTCTTCAATAGATTTCCAAATTTTTATTAAAGTCTCTAGGTTTTTTTGTGGCTCGAGTCTCCCAATAAAACAAAAGTATTCTCCATTTTTTTTGGTGTATTTCGGAAATCTTGTTTCGTCTACCCAATTTAGTACATGGTAAATATTTTTTTGCTGATTTTTAAAATTAGTGACTGCCAATTTGCTTACAGCTATTATGCTATCTGCCTTTTCGTAGGCATATACATTCTTTTTATTGTTATGAACTGTAGCTATCCATTTAAAAGCCCTATTTTTAAATTTTTTTAAAAGCACTGCAGGTTTTGTTCCATGTGTATTAACAATATCGGGTGTGTAATTTAGAAAAATTTCTTCTAGATTTGAGGATTTAAAAGGACTAAATCTATATCCTAGATTATCTAAGGAATGATAGTTTACTCTAAATTTATTTTTAAATTTCTCTGGTCCTATAACTAACACATTGTTATTTTTAGATTGTTCAAAAGACAGCTCTTCGACATGCCTCTCCAGTCCTGCAAAAGCTTTACTTGAAAAAATATGCAACACTTTCATAAGATTTTAAATAGTTTATTCACTACATCTTTTACTTCAGATAAAGGCTTATTTTTTTTTGGGTGGCAAATATCAGCTGATTTTATATCTCTAGAAAAAAGATGCCTCTTGGTATCTATAAATCCAATATCCTTATTTTTTTTGAGCAACTCTATATTTTTTGTGACCTTAGTTTTCCTCAAAGGTGCTCCATCTGTTCCATGGTCCCTGTGTAGCTCATGATGAAATACGTATACATTAGAATTAGTTGAAAGTGCTTCATACAAAATTGAAACACTCTCTGGTGTAAGAAAAGTTATTTCACTTTTTTTAATCTCTGTAGTTAACCATTCATCAGAGGTATCTTTCCAGTTAAAAAATTCAGCATTGCCTGGATGTTTGGGCATTTTAAGATCTGGTGATCTCGGAGAAGTGGTTATTTTCCATTGATAATCTTTATATAGGTCGTTTAAAAGCCATTCAATCTGCTTCATTAAAACCTTAGGTCTAAAGTGATAATGCCTACTTTTGCCGCCGATTATGATAAGACCAGTTTTCTTTTTTGTACTTTCAGTTGAATATTTTGATAATACCCCCTTTGTTGTAATGACATTACTTGGAGTTCGCAAATAAAATCTATCTAAATGTGGAACAACTGCGATATCAAAAAGTTGTGTGGGTTTCAGAGATGGCTTCATTAAGACAATGCTTCTGGAATTTGAAAAAAGTTTTTTTGCCAGCAATAATTGATAGTGAGTTTTAGATCCAGCACCAATTAATAAGTCAGGATAGTTGCCAAATGGTGTCATTCCTGAAGAAATATCAAACCCTTCCATAACCCAATTATCAGTTGCCTCATCAATTTCTTCGGACGGGACACCTTTTATGTAGGAGAAAAAGCTTGAAACAGGGTTACTTTTGTGACAATCAACTGTAAGAAGTGAAATTTTATTTGATTTTCGCAGCTCATCTACAAGAGCATCAATTTGCTTTTCATGCCCTTTCTTTCCATCTTTGAATACCCAAATATTAATAAGTTCTTTTTGTTTTAATGACATAGATTAAAATAATGATACATGGATAAAAATAATCAATACAATTCAGTTTTTATATCTGACGTACATCTTGGCTTTTTAGGCTGTAAAGCTGAAAAATTATATGAATTTTTAAACAAATTAAATTGTAGAAAGCTTTTTCTTGTGGGTGATATCATTGATTTTTGGGCAATGAAAGATAATTTCTATTGGCCAAAAGAGCATCAAAAGGTTTTAGATAAATTAAAAGAGATAAAAGATAGTGGAACTAATGTGTTTTACATTACTGGAAATCATGACGATCCCTTAAGAAGCCAAAAAGATGCAAATAAATTTATAGAGGCTGATAAAAGATTTAAAAAAATACTTGAAAAAGCAAATACGTTTAAAGTTGTTGATTCATATATACATGAATCTCAAAAACAGGGAAAAATACTCATAATCCATGGCGATCAGTTTGACATAGTTACCTCAAACATAAAATGGCTCTCTAAATTTGGAGGTGTTCTATATGAAATCTTATTAAAATTGAACCGTCCCCTTTCAAAAAAACTGAAAAGTCTAACAAAAAAAACAGTTAACAAAGCTAGTAATTTTCAATTAAACGTACAAAGGTTATGCAAGAAAGAAAAGTATAAAGGTTTGCTGTGTGGGCATACTCACTTACCACAAATAAAACAAAATTCTGATTATATCTATTTTAATACTGGTGATTGGATTGAAGTCTGTACAGCAATCACAGAAGATCGAGAAGGAAGTTTTGAACTAAAAAGCTTCAGTAAAACAAAATCTGTATTAATTAATAAATTATGAATAAAAATCTTTTAATCATATTAATGATTAATCTATGCATACCATTATTTTCAAAAAATATTTGTGGAGAAAAAGTTCTTTTTAATGGAAATATCTTTGTAGAAGCAACAAGAAATATTGAAAATAAAGCTATCTCTATAAAGGATAAAAGAATCAATCATATTGGTGAGATAGATGAATTTAAAATGTGTAAAGTGGAAAAGGTTGACCTCAAAAAAGGGTATGTTTTTCCAGGATTTGTAGATGCTCATGCTCATTTGAAAGGTGTAGGTTATAGACAGCTCAAATTAGACCTCTCTAACACATCAAGCAAAGATGAGATGCTTCAAAGAGTAAAAGTTTATAACGACAACAATCGCAACATGCAGATAATTTTTGGAGAGGGATGGATAGAAAAAAATTGGAGTGATAAAACTTTTCCTACGCGTTTTGAGTTAGACGAAATCAATTCAGAAATGCCTATTATTCTTGAGAGAGCAGATGGTCACGCATTTTTAGTGAATTCAAAAGCATTAACACTTTCAAATATTGATATAGCAACGAAAAATCCATCAGGAGGTGAAATAGAGCGACTTAGAGATGGAAGAGCAAATGGAATATTAATCGATACTGCTAAGAATCTTGTACAACAGCTAATACCGGTTCAAACAATAGAGGATGAAAAAAATGCTTTTGCATTAGGAGCCAAAATTTATCAACAAAGAGGCTGGACAGGAATGCATGACGCTGACTCCTTATTTATAAAAAAAATTAGAATCTTTGAAAATTTAGATTTAGATTTAAAAATTCATTTTTCCCTTAATCAAAAAGATTATGAACATTGCATTAGAGGCAGAAGGAGCATCAAGATATATGCAGATGGTGCAATTGGCTCAAGAGGAGCTGCTTTATTTGAAAATTATGAAGATAAAGATTCTAAAGGTTTAATCATCTATGACCAGAACGAAGTTAGGCAGTTATTAAAAAACCTTTATGAACGAGACTGTCAAATTCAAATACATGCAATTGGAGATAGAGGAAATAGTATGACACTAGATCTTTATCAGGAATTTCTTGAGGGAACAGATAAGGATTTGAGATGGAGAATTGAACACGCTCAAAATGTTACAGAACAGGATCAACAACGATTTAAAAAATATAATATCATTGCCTCTATGCAGCCATCACATGCTATTGGAGATCTCCATTTTGCTAAAGATAGGCTTGGTTTAGAGAGATTAGATTATGCATATGCATGGAAAAGTTTTATTGAGAAAGGAGTTGTAATTGTAGGCGGCTCTGATGCTCCTGTTGAATTTGGAGACCCATTGCAAGAGTATTATGCGGCAGTTACAAGAAAAGATTTAACAGGATTCCATGACGAGGGTTGGAATCTACAACAAGCGCTAAGCAGAGAAGAGGCGTTAGATATTTTTACAAAATGGCCTGCTTATGCAATATTTCAGGAAGAAGATTTAGGCACAATTGAAGTTGGAAAATATGCGGACTTTAGTGTTTTTGATAAAAATATTTTGACCATTGATAATATGGAAATTCTTGATACTAAAGTTGTTATGACAATAATAAACGGAGAAGTTGTTTACAGACATGAGTAAAATTTTGATAATCACTGACGCTTGGGAACCGCAGGTGAATGGAGTTGTCGTAACTATGACTACCATTGTTAAAAAACTCAAAGAGAGAGGTTACAAGGTGGATGTTATACATCCAGGATTATTTCATACCTTTCCTCTGCCTAATTACCCAGAAATATCTGTTGCATGGAATTTTTGGGACTTGAAGAAAAAAATACAGAAATCAGATCCTGATTATATTCATATTTCTGTCGAAGGACCTTTGGGTTTGACAGGAAGGCATTATTGCCTAGAGCATAAAATTCCCTACAGTTCAGCAATTCATACCAAATTTCCTGAGTATGTGTATGAGAGATTTAATATTGGGCTTGATGTTACAAAAGGCCTTTTAAAATGGTTCCATAATTCAGCTATAAATACTTTGGTTAATACAAAAAGTCATATGAAAGAATTAAAAAAGGATGGTTTTAATGATTTAGTGCTTTGGTCTAGAGGGTTTGATGAAGAGATATTTTATCCAGATATAAAAGGGGGAACAGGAAACTACCTTTTATATGTCGGGAGAGTTGCAATAGAAAAAAATATCGAAGAATTTTTAAAGATGGAAACAACTCTTAAAAAAGTAGTAGTAGGCGGAGGCCCGATGTTAAGGAAATTTAAAAGGAAATACAAAGAGGTTGATTTTCTTGGTTACAAAAAAGGCAAAGAACTTGGAAATATTTACAGGGATGCAGCATGTTTTGTTTTTCCTTCAAAGACAGATACATTTGGCATTGTTTTAATTGAAGCTCTTGCTTGTGGAACTCCAATTGCTGGATTCGATGTTACAGGACCAAAAGATATTGTTTTAGAGGGAGAGAATGGTTCATTAGATAAAAAGGATTTAGGTAAGGCTGTGGAGAGAGCTTTAAAAGTTGATAGAGTAAAGGTTGTTAAATCTGCAAAAAAATATACATGGGATGTATCAACCGATCAATTTATTGAGTCACTAGTTTCTATTAAGTAGATGTTTATTTTTTTACCATTTTCTGACGAAAATCCAACAGTAAGAAAACCGGTGGTAACTTGGGCCTTAATCGGTATCAATTTAATAGTATTTATTTTTCAAATGCTTTTATCGCCACAATCAAATCAATTGCTTATAGATTCTTTCGGTGTAAGACCTTCAGCATTTTTTGAATTAGTAAATTTACATACCATTTTTACATCTGCATTTTTACATGGAGGTTTTATGCATTTCGCATTCAATATGCTTGTTCTTCATATATACGGAGACAATATCGAAAATTATTTAGGAAGAACTAAATATATTATTTTTTATTTCTTGGGAGGAATAGCTGCAGCATTTTTTCAAGCAATTTTTTCTAGAGGTTTAGACGTACCAATGATAGGAGCAAGTGGATGTATCGCAGGGATTATGGGGGCTTATTTTGTTTTATACCCAAAGGCAAGAATCAATGTATTTATTTGGTTCATAATCTTCATTCAAACAATCAAGGTTCCTGCAAGTATAGTTATAGGCTTCTGGATAATAACTCAGCTTATAAATGCAACAGGATCAAGTTCAGATGGGGTCGCTTATTTTGCTCATATTGGCGGTTTTGTATTTGGGTATATTGCAATTAAGTATTTTTTTAGGGGAACTAAAGCTAGAATATACGCTGATTTTGAAGAGGTGGAGGAAAGAGACATTCCATTTTTTAGAAAAAATAGAACTTCTGGGTTAAGAAAAAAAGATGACGATTGACGATATTAAAAATATGCTTGAAGAAGGCTTCAAGCTTAATCATTGTGAAGTAATTAACGAAAGCCCAAATCATTCAAATTATTCTGGAGATTTATCACATATAAAAATAATAATTGTTTCAGATGATTTTCTTGATGAAAGTTTGGTTCAAAGACATAAGCATGTATATTCAAAAATTCCTGAAGTAGTAAAAACAATTCATGCAATATCTATTATTGCGAAGACAAAGTCAGAATGGGATGAATCAAATGAATTTGCAGCTTCTCCACCATGTTCAAAAAATTAGTTTCAAATTACTTTAATTCTATAAAAGACAGAAAATTTTTTTATTCGGCAATAATTTTGTTTGGAATATTTTGTAGTTCTCTAGGTATCAATAATTTCAGATTTGATGCTTCTTCAGAGACTTTGATTCTTGATAACGATGTTGATTATCAAATATATGAGCAAACTAACGATGATTTTGGTTCATCTGATTTTTTAATTCTTGCAATACAGTCTTCAAATGAAATTTTTACTCTTGATAATTTGCAAAATCTTCAAAATCTCAGAGACAAAATTCAAGTAATTGAGGGAGTTGATAGTGTTGTTTCAGTTTTTGATGCTCCAATACTTGAACAACCTAAATTATCATTGATCAAGTCAGCATCTAATGATAAGTATTTGCTTGAAGACGAGCTAAACCTTCCTCTAGCTAAACAAGAATTAATCGATAGTCCTATTTTTAGTGAACTGGTAATAAGTAAGGACGGTAAAACACTTGCGTTTCAAATTAATCTTGATGGAAAAGATAATTATGACCAAACAGTTATCGATATAAGATCTGAGATTCAGACATTTAAAAATTTCAATATAAATCTTGCAGGACCATCAATGATAGTTTTTGACACGATTAACTTTATTAAAAATGATGTCATTACTTTTGGAACTATTACTGTTTTAGTTTTCTTTATTTTTCTCTATTTAATATTTAGAGATTTTTGGCCTGTAACCATAATACTTTTAAATGCATTGATAGTTATGTTTATAAGTATTGGGGTAATGGGGTTAATGGATTGGCCAATAAGTATAGTTTCGTCAAATTTTTTGGCCTTGTTGCTTATAACATCTATTGCAATTTCAATTCATATACTTGCTAAAGTTCAAACAGATGGAGATAAAAATATTTCCACTAGCAAATCTTTATCAGATATTTTCATGCCATGTCTTTTTACAGCATTAACTACAATAGTAGGTTTTGCTTCCTTAATCTTGAGTGATATTAAGCCGGTAATAGACTTTGGAAAAATGATGAGCGTAGGAGTGCTTTTAAACCTTTTGAGCTCATTTGTATTTATACCATTGGCACTAGAGCTCAAAAATATAAAAAGTCTTACACATAAAAATATTGCAGATTTCGTATACAACAATGGTTATGTTCAAAGCAAAGGATTTATTAAAAAAGCATGGATACCATTTTTGCTGATTTTTATTCCATTGATAATTTATCTACCAACTAATTTAAAAGTAGAAAATAAATTTATCGATTATTTCAACAAAGAAACTGAAATATATAAGGGAATGGAGACTATTGATAAAAATCTTGGTGGTACAACTCCCTTTGATATTATTCTTTCTTTGCCTGAGGCGATAGAAGAAGTTGATGAAGAGGATCTCTTTTTCAGTGAGAACTCAGAAACCGCAAAATACTGGTGGAAAAAAGACAATATGGACAAACTTCAAAAGGTTCAAAATGAAGTTTCTAAAATTGATGAACTGGGTAAGGTTTTGAGCATTGCAAATGGCATTGAGCTCGCACAAAATTTAAATAATAATCAGCCTCTTGGAGATTTAGAATTAGCCTTTGTAAGAAATTCATTATTAGATAGCGAGAGAGCTCAAAAAGTTTTAGAGACATTTATTGATGAAACAGAGAAAAGCACTAAAATTTTTGCAAGAACTATAGATTCAAGTCCAAATCTAAATAGAAACGAGCTAATCAACTCAATTGATAAAATTCTCCAAAAGAATTTTGAAGGTACTGAAATTGATTATCAGATAACTGGTTTAGGTGTGTTGTATAACAATTTGCTTCAGAGTCTTTTTTCTTCTCAAATAAAAACACTTAGTTTTGTCTTGGCTTCAATCTTCTTGATGGTTTCTTTTCTTTTTAGATCTCTGTTGGTAGGTTTTTCAGTCATGTTTATACCATCTATTTCAGTTGGTGTGGTTATGTCATCAATGAGTATTTTAAACATCCCTTTAGATATTATGACAATAACTATTGCATCAATATGTGTCGGAATGTCAGTAGATTATGCAATACATTTTGCTTGGAGGTATTTAAAAGAAAATGATGAAAAGAAAACACTTCTCTCCGCAGGCAGGGCAATTCTTATAACTGGATCTACAATAATTATGGGCTTTCTTGTTTTCCTTTTTTCAAATTTTAATCCAACAATATTATTTGGCGTTTTCTCTGGAATAGCTATCTTCTTCGCAATGATCCTTTCAATATATCTATTACCAAGAATCTTAGATTTACAAAGTAAATAAATTCTTAAAATTTTCAGTAGTATATTCAGCCATTTCAATAACATTTTCACCACGAACATTAGCAATATGTTCTGCTATATGAGGCAGATTCATAGGTGTATTGATGTTATGTTTCGTCTTTGATTTTAAATTTCTTGGTATCAGATAGGGGGCATCAGTTTCAATAATTAATCTATCTTTAGGAATAAATTTTAATAATGAATTTAAGTCTGCTCCTCTGCGTTCATCGCAAACCCATCCAGTGATTCCGATGTACAGGCCTAAATCTAAGAAAGATAATAATTCGATTTTACTGCCTGTAAAACAATGAACAATGCCACCAGGTAAATTAGAAAAATATTTCTTTAATATGCTGTAGAAGTCTTTAAAAGCCTCTCTATTATGAAGGAAAACAGGCATTTTATGGTCAGAGGCTAATTTTAATTGCATCTCGAATGATTCTTGTTGGGTAATTTTCTGCTGAAAATCTCTGTAATAATCAAGACCTATTTCACCAATTGCACTTATATTTTCCTGAATAATCAAAGTTTCTAGCTTTTTTATTAATTCTGAATCTACTTCATTAGCATGATGTGGATGTATTCCAATACCGCAGCTAATTTCTTTGTAAGTAGAAGAAAATTTAATAACTTCATTAATGTCTTTTTTCTCTGCTGCAGGGCAAAAGAAATAATCAACTCCTAATTTTTTAGATTCATTAAGAATATCCTCAAAGTTTTCTTTAAAAGAGGAGTGTGTAATGTTAAAACAAGCGTCTGCTAATACCATTTCTAATATATTTTGGTAAACTCTAACCTAGTCGAAATGAGATTCCAAGGAACAAAAAACTATATTGCTACAGAAGACCTTAAATTAGCGGTTGATGCAGCTTTGAATCTAGAGAAACCACTCCTGGTCAAAGGTGAGCCGGGTACTGGTAAAACAATGCTTGCAGTTGAAGTTGCTGAATCACTTGGGTTAAGGCTTATTGAATGGCACATTAAATCGACAACCAAAGCTTCACAAGGTCTATACGAGTACGATGCAGTATCAAGATTGAGAGATTCACAACTTGGAAATGAAAAAGTTAAAGATATTAAAAACTACATAAAAAAAGGCAAACTTTGGGATGCATTTGATTCCGATGAGCAGGTTGTTTTATTAGTAGACGAAGTTGATAAAGCTGACATCGAGTTTCCAAATGATCTTCTTCAAGAGTTGGATAGAATGGAATTTTATTGCTATGAATTAGATAAAACAATAAAAGCTAAGAAACGTCCGCTTGTAATCATCACTTCTAACAATGAGAAAGATTTACCTGATGCTTTTTTAAGAAGATGTTTTTTCCATTTTATTGCATTTCCTGATAGAACAGTTCTTGAAAGCATCATTAATGTACATATTCCTAAGATCAAGAAGAATCTTCTTAAGAAATCTCTTGATATGTTTTTTGATGTTAGGAAAGTGCCTGGCTTAAAGAAAAAGCCTACAACATCTGAGCTAATAGACTGGCTAAAACTTATTGTTTCTGATGATCTAGCCCAAGAATTGATTGCAAAAAAAGATAAAGAACTTTTACCTCCACTTTATGGAGCTCTTCTTAAAAATGAGCAAGATGTCGAACTCTTACAGAGATTGGCATTTATGACAAGAAGAGAATCATAATGCTGATTAACCTTTTCAGCACAGTAAGAAATTATGGTGTTCCTGCTACCTTAAAAGAATTTTTAGATCTTCTAAAAGCATTAGACAAAAACCTGGCTTTTGCTAACTGGAATGATTTTTATTACCTTTCGCGAACAATATTGGTTAAAGATGAAAAATATTTTGATAAGTTTGATAGAGCTTTCGATATCTTTTTTAAAGGTGTAGAGAACCTCGATGATATTTTTAAAATGCTGATTCCAGATGATTGGCTTAGAAAGCAGTTTGAAAAAGAACTTACTGAAGAAGAGCTGAAAAAAATAAAAGATTTAGGCGGTCTTGAAAATCTAATGAAAGAATTTAAAAAACGACTTGAAGAGCAAGAAAAACATCATCATGGTGGTTCTAAATGGATTGGTACTGCTGGTACTTCTCCTTTTGGGAACGATGGGCATCACCCTAATGGAATCAGAGTAGGTGGGAAATCAAACAAAGGAATGGCTGCAAAAGTTTGGGAATCAAGGGACTTTAAAAATTTAGATGATTCACTTCAGCTTGGAACAAGGAATATTAAAATTGCCTTAAGAAAGTTACGAAAAATGACAAGGAAAAGTGAAAACTTTGAATTTGATTTAGATACAACTATTAAGAGTACAGCAAAAAATGCAGGCTATTTAGAGCTTGAATATATTCGTGAAAAGATGAATGACATTAATCTTATTGTGTTCTTTGATGTTGGTGGGTCAATGGACCCATTTGTGAAAGTGTGTGAAGAGCTCTTTTCAGCAGCTAAATCTGAGTTCAAAAATCTAGAATATTACTACTTTCATAACTGTGTTTATGAATCTGTTTGGAAAGACAATTACAGAAGAAATGAAAACAGAATCAATACACAAAATATTCTTAATAAATTTGGAAAGAACCATAAAGTAATATTTGTTGGTGATGCAAGCATGGCACCTTATGAACTCACAAATCCTGGAGGAAGTATTGAACATTGGAATAAAGAATCAGGAGAGAGTTGGATAAATAAAGTAACAGGTCATTTTTATAAAACAGCATGGTTAAATCCTGTTCATGAAGATCACTGGGACTACACTTCTACTATAAAAATGTTAAATAACTTGATGGATCAAAAAATGTTCCCATTAACAATAAGCGGAATATCAAATGCAGTAAGTTATTTATCCAAGAAGCATTAATGAAAGCTCTAGAAATTAAGAATCTTAAAAAAACATACAAAAATAATGTCGTTGCACTTAAGGGCATCGACTTATCTGTAAAAAAAGGAGATTTTTTTGCACTCTTAGGTCCAAACGGAGCAGGAAAGTCTACTACTATAGGCATAATTTCATCTTTAGTTGTCAAAAATGAAGGGAGTTTAAAAATATGTGGAATAGATGTAGATGAAGATTTCAATTCTGCAAAATTAAAATTAGGCGTTGTAAATCAAGAGTTTAATTTTTCTCAGTTCGAAAAAGTTTTTGACATTATTGTCACCCAAGCTGGCTTTTATGGTGTTCCCTATAAAGTTGCTAAGGAAAGAGCTGAAAAATATCTTAAAAAACTTGGTCTTTGGGATAAGAAAGACGAAATTGCAAGAATGTTGTCAGGTGGTCAAAAAAGAAGAGTAATGATAATCAAAGCACTTATTCACGAACCCGAACTTTTGATACTTGACGAACCCACAGCAGGAGTAGATATAGAACTAAGACGAATACTATGGGAATTTTTAGAGGACATTAATAAAAATGGGACGACCATTATACTTACAACACATTATCTAGAGGAAGCAGAAAGTCTTTGTAAAAATATTGCAATCATAGATAACGGTGAAATCATTGAAAATACTTCAATGAATAAACTTCTCTCAAAATTAGAGGATCAATTTTATGTAATCGAGACATCTAATAATATTGATCAATCTTTTAAACTTGAAAATTTCTATTGTAAATTGGAAGACAAAAATAAATTTACTGTAAAAATACCTAATGGTAAAACTCTTAATGATCTTTTTGTTGAAGATGAAATTAGTAAAATTAAAATCACTAATATTAAAAACCAAACTAATAGATTAGAAGAATTATTTGTAAGGTTAACTTCAAAAAATGATTAAATTAATTGCTCTTTTAACACTTTCTAATTATCAAATTAGAAGAATTTTTAGGATTTGGATACAAACCATTATTCCTCCGGCTATTACTACTGCCTTGTATTTTTTAATATTTGGACAATTAATTGGAAGGCGAATAGGGGAGATGCCAGGATATGAGGGGCTTTCTTATATTGAATTCATGGTGCCAGGGCTAATTATGCTCTCTGTTATTACAAATGCATATGGAAATGTTGCTTCAGGTTTTTATGGTGCTAAATTCCAAAAAGCTCTAGAAGAGATAATCATTTCTCCAATGCCTTATTGGGCAGTATTGCTTGGATTTATTTCTGGAGGAATAGTAAGAGGCTTCATAGTTGGAGTTGTTGTTATTTTTGTGAGTATTTTTTTCGTAGATATAACAGTTGATAATATCTTGCTAACAATTTTCTCTGTTTTCTTAACTTCTTTGTTATTTTCTGTCTTAGGACTGATAAATGGAATATTTGCTAAAAACTTTGACGATATAAGCATTGTCCCAACTTTTATACTTACACCTCTAATATATTTGGGTGGAATATTTTATTCAATTGAAATTTTATCAAGTGAATGGCAATTTATTTCAAAATTAAACCCTATCCTATACATAGTTAATTTCTTTAGATTCGCTATGCTAGGCAGCTCTGAAATTGATCCTATGCAGGGCTTTATACTCATTGTCTTCTTTACACTGCTCTTCTTCATCATTGCATATTCATTGCTTCTAAAAGGTGTTGGAACAAAAGAATAATGAAAGGACCCCTTGGTAGAAAGGTAACAGCTCCCAAAAAATTCGATCCTAAAGTATTATTTCCAATTTCAAGAAGCGAACAACGTAAAGGAGTTGTTGATAAGACAGATATCACTACTATTAAGGGTGATGATGTTTGGAATATTCATGAGCTTCTTTGGATAGATAAGAATAACAATTCTCACAATAATGAATTATCAATAAGTCTAAACTGCACTTCTAAAAATACTGTTGAATCAAAATCTATGAAATTGTTTCTTGGTTCATTAGTGCATAAGAAATTTAAGAATATTTCTGAAGTTAAAAATGTAATCAAACGCCATATTGAAGCTGTGGCCAAATCAAAAATTAAGATTGGTAAAATTTATACAAAACAAAATGCTACTGAATGTAGTATAAAGGTTTCTTCTAGAACAAAACCTCTTAGAGAGTCTTCATATACAGCTAGTAAAAGGAGAAACTTTAAGACTTATGTGTTCAAGGCATTTAGATCATTATGTCCTGTTACCAATCAACCTGATATTGCTGATATCTACATTATTGCTGATTTAAATGCACAGAATAAAGAAGATATTTCAGAGTATCTTGGCAGCTTCTTTGAAAAAAATGGCTTTCATGAAAGATGCGTTGAAGAAATATTTCTTGAGTTAAAAAGAAAAAAATATTTTATCAAAAGCATTGAAGGATACTTTGAGAGAAGGGGAGGCATTGCAATTATCCCTAGACGTTACTCTGTTTGATATAATTCAAAAATTCCGGAGAGATGGCAGAGTGGTCGATTGCGCTATCTTGGAAAGGTAGTGAGCGTTTAAAGCGTTCCGAGGGTTCGAATCCCTCTCTCTCCGCCAGTATTAATGTCCCTTGTA
>CENN01029447.1_pt1 | contig 28110 bp, 27 predicted proteins | sample 530151 | NCBI WGS metagenome assembly CENN01 (sample SAMEA2591084, study PRJEB7988) | marine metagenome | isolation source: saline water (ENVO:00002010), including
TTCAAGTACAAAATTAAAGCATTCCAATGAATTAAAATCAATACTTTTGCTAGCATTAAAGGATAGCAAAAAAATGCTTTGGTCAGCGTCCAGTCATTAAATTCTCTCGATCTAGCAGTTTGAGTAGCAATTAGTAGGAGACCATCTTTATCTCTTTCGTTGATTCTAACAAAAAGTTTTTCATCTGGAGGTAAAATTGTAAAATGGTAGGTCTGGGCCATATCGATAAATGGCGATACATACATGTCTTTTCCATGTGAGTGCCTAACTCTTCCATCGGCATCAGGTTGGCTTTCTACTATATATTCAATTTGATCTCCAAATGTATTTTTCACCTCATAAATAACAGAATTTAGCTTGTCTTTGGAATAGCAGAAAAATATGGATAATGGACTAAAACCAAACCCTAATACTCTTGGAAAACTAAGCAAATAGACCTTATCCGGTTTTATAAATCCCGCTGAATGAAGTTTTTTGTTTACCCAATCTCTTAATCGTACGGTGCTCCTATCTCCATGGTCTTTTTCATAGAGAGAGATCATTCCCCATTTGTTTAGTCTAAAAAACCAAGAGGTTTTATCAAATTCGGCTAATTTATCAATGTCTAAAAACAAACTAAAAACTTTATAGCGGAAGAAGTGTCTTTTAGGTTTTAATCGCATGTGCATAACGGAGCCAAAATAAACACACGATTTTACCATGAACTTTATATCTTTCTTTCGGACCAACTAGGCGCGCAACCTAGTAACTTTGCCACTTTTAGTCCTGAGTTTAAGCCATCTTCATGAAAACCAAAACCCATTTTTGCTCCCGCAAAGTACAATCCGTTATTACCTTGAATAGCGTTTAGTTTTTTTTGTGCATTCAATGTATTTGAGTCATAGATTGGATGAGCGTATGAGGTTTCGTAGTAGCTTAAATTGGGATCAATTTTTTTGCTGGGGTTAAGCGAAACAAAATACTGGTTCTTGCTATTTATATTCTGCAACTTGTTCATCCAATAGGTAACCTCGATAGGTTTCTTTATAGAGCTTGTGATGTTATCTGTAATAAAATTCCAACTAGACCATACTCTTTTCATCTTTGGCATGTGGGTCTCATCAGAGTGAAGAACCACTCTGTTCTCTGATACTTTAAACATTTTTAAAATATCTTCTTCTTCTTTCGTGATATCTGCAATTAACTCTCGTGTCTGTGGCCCATCACAAGCTAAAACGACTTTATCAAAAATCATCTCGCCAAAGCCATTTCCTGCATGCAGGAGGCATTTTTTGTCCTTTCTTGTAATTGCTTTAACAGGTGTCTCTAAAAAAACGCTTTTTCCCAGTTTCTCTATGATTTTATCCACATATTGCTTTGAACCACCGTCGACAGTTCTCCATTCAATTTGTGTAGTAATAAGATCAAGTAGGCTATGGTTTTGAAAGAATTTTAAATAACTACTTGCAGGAAAATCTAATATATTGCCCGTTGGAACAGACCATATGGCTGCACCCATGGGAACAATAAACATTTCCGAGAACCACTTACCAAAATGGTTTTGTTCAAGAAATTGACGCATATTAAAATGCTGAAATTTGCTGCTGAGCATAAATTTTTCCGCTATTTTTTTAAAACGAAAAATATCGTAAAGACCTCTTAAATGTTTTATGCTCAACAGGTTTTTACGTTGCGCAAAAAAAGAATTAAAATTTTTACCTGCGTACTCTAATCGCCCATCATCAAGAGAGAACCCAAAAGACATATTTGAGCATTTTGTAACAACTGCTAATTCATTAAATAATCCTACAAGGTTGGGATAATTTTTTTCATTAAAAACAATAAACCCTGTGTCCACATAAGTTGTTTCTTCCTTAAGCTCTATTTTCACCGTGTTTGAGTGTCCCCCAAAGTAGCTATTTTTTTCAAATAAGAACACCTCGTGTTTTTCAGATAGAGCTAAGGCTGCCCCAAGCCCAGATATCCCTGACCCTACCACTGCAATTTTCATTTTATAGATCCGCTATAATTTTCTTAAATTTAGAATAAGAGTTGAGAGCTCTATCACGTCCAAACTTTAAATCAACAATAGAAGTTGAAGGACGACTTTTTTCATTAATATTCCAACTTTTGGGAGCCATCTTGTAAAAGATCTTACTATCGTGTGTGTCCAAGCTACTTGGCCCTAGGTATTTCATTTGGTATTTACCTTCTGGATCAAATTTTTTTGCTTGCAATTCGGGGTTAAATACTCGGAAAAAAGGGCTCGCATCTGGGCCTGAACCCGCCACCCATTGCCAACCCATAGCATTTGATGCTGGGTCCCAATCGATTAAACATTCTTCAAACCATTTGAGGCCAAGTCTCCAATCCATGAGTAGATGTTTAGTCAAATACGATGCTGCAATCATTCTAACCCTGTTGTGCATTCTGCCTGTTATATACATCTCTCTCATTCCTGCATCGACAATAGGTTGTCCTGTTAAGCCTCTTTTCCAACTCTTCAGTTCATCTTCATTCTCTCTCCAAGGAAAATTATCCCATTCCGCTTTCCAGTTTGAGTGAATAATATGTGGGCTAAAATAAGACAGGTACCATGCAAAGTCACGCCATGCTAATTGCCTGATAAACATTTCTTTATCATTGAACTCAACATCTTTCTGGTCTATGACAGAATGCCATATTTCTCTCGCCGAAATTTCACCGTAGGCAAGATTCTCAGAAAGATTTGAACTTTCTGTTAAATCAACTCTGTCTCTCGCTTGTGCGTAATTTCCAAGTCTCTTTCCTAGGAAAGTTTCAAGACCTACTCTTGCACCTTTCTCACCAACATTGACTTTTTCAATTAAATATTCCTTTCCTCGACCAATCTCTTTTTCCAAGTTCCAATCTTTAAGATAATCACTGTCTGGCCATTTGGAAGGTTTCACCAATTTATCTGGTTTCGGAAGTGCCTGCTTGACTTCTTGCTTTGAAATGGCCCTCCAAAAAGGAGTAAAAACCTTGTAGTGTGTTCCAGAATTGGTTTGAGTTTTCCAAGGAGAGTGCAAAAGCATTCCTTCTGTAGAGGTAATACTTACTTCTCGCGAATGAAAATAGGACTTAATTTCAGTATCTCTATTAATAGAAGCTTCATCATATAGCCTATTCCAAAAAATGTTTATATCGCCAAGTATTGATTTCAATTCTTTCAATACGTTTAGTGGGGGACCCTTCCTTAAGATCAGCTTTGAGTTATATCGTTGCAAATCTAAAGAGAGACTCTCTAAAGACAGCCCCAACCTCCACTTAAATGCAGCCCCGGCACTATTCGTGTTTTCGTCTAATATAAAGAGTGGGATTATTGGTTTGCCATTCTGTGTAGCGCTGTAGAGAGCCGGGTTATCACTCAAACGTAGGTCTCTACGAAACCAAACTATATTTACACTCATTATAAACCTGATTAGTTAAAGGTATCGATCAAGACCGCTTATCAATTTCTCAACATCACTGCCTGAGGTGTAATGTACGAAGCTCAAACGAGTAACACCCTCATTAATATCCACATCCAGAGCTTCAAGAAGACGTACTGCATAGAAGTCACCTACACCTACCGAGATATCTAGTTCATTTAATTGTTTTGCAAGTGCAACATTTGACTTTTTAGTTACTATAGCCACGGTCGGCACTCTGTCTTCTGTTTCATAAGAACCTAATAATCTTACGTCTCTTTTGGTTTTCAAAAAATCGAGCAGAGGCCTGAGTGTTTTTTTTTCTTGTTTAGCAATTAAACCATTTACCTCATTGATAGATGAGTCTAATGATAATTCACGATTTAAGTGATGGTTACTGAGAGCTTCATAGTAATCATATATTCCTCCCAAAGCTGAAACCTGTGCATGATCAGGTCCGGCAGGGGTAAACCTCTTATTAGGGTATTCCTTATTAAAATAGTGGCACTGGCTTTCAAGTTCTAAAGCCAATTCATCCGACACATACATGACCCCAAGATGCGGCCCAAAAGTTTTATAGGATGAAAACAGATATATGTCTGGGTTGAAATCATTTATTTGAGGTATTCCGTGAGGCGCGTAACTTACCCCGTCCACACAGGTGAAAGCTCCTACTTCTTTAGCAAAAGCACAAATTTCTTTAACAGGATTTACTTGGCCTATTATGTTAGAAACATGTGGGAACGCTATCATGCAAACAGCACTATCAATTAGGTTTTTTAAATCGTCTAAATACAAACTACCGTTTGACCTAACTCCCCACTCTCTAATTTCAAACCCTTGACTTGCTAAATTCCGCCATACGCCGGTGTTAGACTCATGATCCTGGTTAGAGACTATGATGACATTTTTTTTTGTTTTGGATAAACGAAGTGCATTAGCTAGGACATAAGTATTTTGAGAAGTTGAAGGGCCCACATGAAGATTGTTTGTTGGGATTCTGAGTAGCTTTGCTAGCTTTACGATACTCTTATCCATCTCTTCACCAGCCTCAATAGACCCATTAAAGTGTCCGTAGGGCTGCACTTTTGTCGTCTCATAAAACTTTGTTAACTTGTCAACAACGAACTTGCACGGGAAACTCCCCCCAGCATTTTCAAAGAACGCCTTTTGGCAGAGAGGATTACCAGCATCGAACGCATAAAACTGCGATCTCACAAAATTTAGGTCTAAATCTTTCATTTCAAAAGGATTGTTTACTTGGATCCTTGACCTCTAGACGTTGCATTAACAAGACATGCCATATTGCCACTTGGATGCTTGTTCTCATGCATTAGCTGGTGCGCATGACCAATTTGCTCGAACTCATATGTCTCTGACAAGCAAGGGTCTACCTTTTTTTGTATAACCAACTCATTAACTGCGCTTGCCTCATCATCATTTGCAACATGTGATCCCTGCAATCGTTTTTGGTGCATCCAATGATACCTTAAATCAAGAGTTACATTATAGCCGGTTGTACCTGCACAAACGACGACCATACCACCAAGGGCGCATACAAACCCAGACGTAGGTAGAGTAGCCTCTCCTGGATGCTCAAACACAATTTTTGGGTTTGTTCTCTCTCCTAATATATCCCATATCGCTTTACCAAAGGCTCTGGCACCCGCCATCCAGTCATTGAAACTCGGGTCATCCGTATCGGGAAGTGGACCCCAATGGCTAAAATCATTTCTATTTATTACACCTACAGCTCCCTTATCCATACAAAACTGTCTTTTGCTTTCATCAGAGATTACAGCTATCGGCTTTCCACCTAAAGCAGAGACTATTTGTAATGCCATTGCACCAAGGCCACCTGCAGCTCCCCAAACAAGGACAACATCATCTTTTTCTACAGTATGAGGGGCCCAGCCCATAAGTTGCCTGTAAGCAGTTGACGCACAAAGCATATAACAGGCTGACTCTTCCCAAGTAAGATGACTTGGTTTTTTTAAAATCTGATGCGATTGGGCTTTAGCGAACTGACAATATGAACCATAGTTGGTTTCATAGCCCCACACCTTTGCTGAAGGAGCCAGCATTGGGTCCTTACCTGATAAAACCCAAGGGTCATTATCTTGCCAGGTACCTGAGTGTATCACTACTTCATCACCAACCTGAACATTTGAAACCTGGTCTCCTACTTTATAAACGATACCTGAGGCATCAGAGCCGCCTGCATGGAAGGTCTCAGGTTCGCCTTTCTTTTGACGCGTTGCTATAACATCTACAGGGTAGCCGAGAGCTGCCCAAACGTTATTGTAATTAATTCCTGTAGCCATAACATAAACCAAGACATCCTTAGCGCCAATCTCAGGCACATCAACAACCTCGCTTTTCCATGCATCGATTGGTTTACCAAATCTGTCCTGCCTAACCATAAACGCATGCATTTTTGTAGGAACCTCTCCAAGCGGTGGTTGATCACCTAAATCATATAATTCTTTTACGCTCACATTACTCTCCATTAATTAAATTGAAAAAACTAGTGTGTTCCCCATTTTATTTTGCACAATTCTGCACTTCTACCTTCAAAATCCCATACACGACCGAATGCTCGAACGCGACCTTGTTCAGCCGTTGAAATAATCACCTCTGGACCCATCCAATAAGTCGAGTTTTGGAAAGTTACTGGCTTCCCTTTCTCCAAACCTTCAATGGGCTTTATTACTCCTTGAATTTTTTTCCCGACATTCACTATCCGTTTTTCACCCTCTGTTTTATACTCAACAGGAGATCTTTCACTTCCTAGGTAGGTTCCTGTCAAAATTGAAAAAAGTCCGGTAGTACCACCAACTTTTCCAGAAAATATTTTATCGAGAGCGTCGAAAGCCTCTTCTCCAGCAGTGTCATCTATAAAAGCTCCGATGGTCCAATTTCCTCTTGCCATTTTTCCTGGGATTTCCATCAGCATACCTACATTAAGTCCAGAAAGATCCACATCCCTAAAATGCCCATTGTCTATCCTCACTGCTAACCATGTTTGGCAGTAACCCTCAGTCGGAGGATGATCCCCAAGACTTACAGCACAAGGGCAAAAAACAGTACAATTACAATTAAGTGCGAGCTCACCGTTTATGGCCCAATCTATTTTCTCCGAACCCATATTTTATTCTCCTAAATATTCAAAACCAAACTAGCACGGTTCCCGTACCAATCAAGATTAAAGATAGTGGTTTTGAAATATATTTTCCGTAATCAGGTATTTTCTCCAACACCATGAAAAGAGTCATAACAACCATAAACAATAAATTCATAACTCCTCCAACGAAAGCAAGTGTCATGAGTGCCCAACAGCAGCCAAGACAATATAATCCAATCGACACGCCCATACTGAAAGATCCGAAATAACCGCTTTTCCAATTTTGAAGAAAAAAGGTAAAAGGTGTTTGGCATTTGCTGAGGCATGCTTCCTTGAATGAACTGAGTTGATATAAGCCAGCGATCACTAGAAAGGAGGAACTGAGTATCGAACTTACGAACGCTCCCTGCTCATTTAGCAGGTAAAGATTCCCAAGAAATACTTGTACAAGCGACATTGAAATGGAAAAAATTGTCCATACGATTGAAAAACCTGCGATAAACCACCAGAAACTATTTTCCTTTTTTCCACCGCTTTCTAATATATCTTCATATGTCTTTAGGGTTGGAATTATGGTCGGCGACATCATTGCAATGCTCATCAAGAGCCACATGAAAAAAACTCCAATTAAATTCAAATCTGAAACCGAACTACTACAAATCTCAACTACTATTTTCATAATATTTGCATTGGTTGGCAAAAAGCGCTCTAGAGCCATTACCACGATTATGATCCACGCCAGGAGTAAGACACTGTAGAAAACAATCCAATTGCTTATTCGGGTAAATGATTTTGACATTCTCATATTTTATGACTAAAGAAAAATCTCTTTCAGACGAAAAAGTAATGACCTGTAAATTAAAATTTTAATTCCGTACTGACAGATTGCACGCAGGTTAAAATTTTTCAAGGGCTTTAGCGTTTTCCATATAAGATTTTTTTTCTAGCTGTTTTCATCAGCAACTGTTGTTATCGCTGTAAATCTCTTTTTCATATTATCCCCTTTGTGTTATTGGTAATTATTTCTAATGTTCTAAAAAAACTGCTATTCAACACTTTTAAATTGCCTCATAAAAATAAGATGATCAAAAAGCAAATTTCTATTTCAATACATTCATTATCTTGTGCAGTTGACGGCAAATTAGTGCTTGAGGATATTAATTTCAGTTTAACTTCTGGGCAATCAATTACTATCACCGGCCCAAACGGAGTTGGCAAGACGTTGCTCCTTCATGTAATTTTAGGTTTTAAATCCAGTTTCAAGGGTCACATATTAATAAATGAAGTTGACTTTTCTGAAGACCCTGACGATAGACAGGAACAGATTGGGTACTACGGGCACAGAGCATCTCTCCAAGCTGGTTTGACACCTTTGGAGATAATAAAGTACTGGAAGGCGTATTATAATTCAGATGCTGTTGCTATGGATTTGGTGAAATTCTGGGGGTTACCAAATAACACCGTCGAAAACTGTTCTGAAGGTCAGCGGAAAAGGATAGGATTAGCAAGGCTTTCAATGATGCAAAGAAATATTTGGTTGCTAGATGAACCGACTACCAATCTCGATTTAGAAGGCAAGGAAAAGTTTCTGGAATTGCATGCCTCACACCTTAAATCGGGAGGCTTATCAGTAATTACTACTCATGAACCTTCCCAATTTAATAAAAACAAAATGATTAATTTGGACAAACACAGGATTAATTAATTGTAATGCTAAACATTCTTAAATTAGAGTTTCTGATAGTGCTAAGGTCTGGCTCACACATTGGTTTAGCTTTTTCCTTCTTTCTATTCTTTATGCTTCTATTTGCTCTTTCATCATTAGGGAATAGTTCTTTCTTAAGCGGATTAGGCCTAACTGCGGTATGGTTGAGTCTTCTAATGTCAATCTTGCTTACTCTTAATAAAATCATACATGAAGATTTTAAAAGTGGGGTTTTGGAGTATCTGTTAATTTCTGATATCCCCATAGAAGTAACGCTTTTTTGTAAAACGCTCGTTCACTGGGTTTCGGTAGTTATACCTCTTTTAATTGTCACACCACTAGTCTTAATCACATTTCAAATCAGCTCTGATAATGTTGCAAAAGTGGTCTTTATATTACTACTTGGTTCTCCTTCACTTAGCTTCATAGGCATGATGATCTCTTGCCTTACCTTAGCAAACCGCAGTAGTTTACTACTGACTACGATAACCATACCATTTTATTTTCCAACCCTTCTTTTAGGTATATTTTGTTGTGCTTCAACCAATAACAACTTAATTGCCTTTGAGTATTTGCTCCTTTATGCAAATACACTATTTACTATAGTAATCAGCCCCTATATATCGGCCTATGCGATCAAATTAAATTATTCTTAAAATGGAAAACAGTATGTCAAATAAGTTTTGGAAGTTTTCTAACCCCGTACTTTTCAAAAAGCTATCAGGCTTGATTTCGCCGTTAGCAGGTATAATAGCTATTTTAGCAATTATACCGGGCTTAGTTTGGGGAGTATTCTTTACAAACCCTGACTATAAGCAAATGGAGACAGTTAAAATAATATTCATACATGTTCCTGCCGCTTTCCTAGCGATTAATATATACCTGATGATGACTATTACGTCACTAATTTGGTTGGTTAGACGTCACTACGTAAGCGCATTAGCAGCAAAATCAGCCGCAATTATTGGTTTAACAATGACAATTGTGACTATAATAACCGGAAGCCTATGGGGTAGTAGTACCTGGGGCACTTATTGGGTTTGGGACCCTAGGTTAACCTCATTCGCAATCCTACTATGTTTTTATGTAGGATATATTCTTTTATGGCAGGCAATAGGATCCTTAGAAAAGGCAGCGAATATTACATCTTTATTTTGTATAATTGGATCTGTTTTCGCACTGCTTTCAAGGTACATTGTTTTTTTTATAGACCAAGGCCTACACCAAGGCCCAACTCTGTCACTGGACCAAGAGAAGAATATTGACAACAGCTATTATTTCCCCCTTATTTTAATGTTAATTGGGTTTTCTTCTCTTTTTATTTACCTTGTTCTTGTACGGACAACAACAGAGCTCAATAAATTTAAGCTCAAAGGTGTAGGATAGGTCAAATACAGATGTTAGAAATATTCGGCAAGTTTTCTTTTGTAATCATTGCATCTTATGCAAGCTCCATTTTCCTAATAACAGCTCTCGTAATACAAACCTTAATTTCGAAAGTAAAAACAGATAAGGAATTGAAAAAGAAAGAACCTGAAAATGAGTCGAATTAGTTTTAAAATAATTTTAGTGGTACCATTGTTTGTATTGATCTGCCTATCCTTATTTGTTTTTTACGGTTACGACATTGAGATTGTAGATGGAAAATTAAATATTAAATCTAATATTTCTCCACAAATAAAAAGCAATTTAATTGGGCAAAAAAAGCCTAACTTTTATTTAACTTCGCTCAAAGACTATGAGATCCCGCAAGAAAAGCATCTTGATATTGCAAATTTTAAACTAATAAATTTTTGGGCCAGTTGGTGTGCTCCTTGCAGAGCAGAACACAGCACACTAATGTCTATTCAACAGAACGGCTACCATATAATCGGTATTAATTATAAAGATGTTTCGTCAAAAGCTGAAGAGTTTCTAACAGAATTAGGCAACCCATATATAGCAATCGGTTCTGACGCATCGGGGAAAACAGCTATAGACTGGGGAGTGTACGGAATACCTGAAACTTTTCTTCTCGATAAAGATAACAAGATTTTGCTACGAATTGCAGGCCCCATAACGCGTACCATTTACGAGAATAAACTTAAAGAATACCTTGAGCCATAAAACTAATTTTCCTTATCAACAAGGTATTTTTGAAATAATCTGTATTGGAAAGCGAAGAAGATTAAACTTAAAATTGGCATCCCAAAAGTTTTGAAGTTTACCCATTGATCCTGGCCAAAGTATCTCCAAACCAACTCATTCAGAAAGGCAAGGCTAATAAAAAATATTATTATTCTCTTTGTTAGAAGCATCCATCCTCTATCTTCCATGGCTAGTGTTGAACCCATTAGACTTTGTAATAAGCTCCTATTTCTCAATAGACCAATGATCAAAATAATTGCAAAACTTAGATAAATGATTGTGGGCTTCATTTTTATAAATGTAGGATCTCTAAACCAAATGGTTAATGCACCAAAAAAAATAACTAAAAGCGCTGTAATGACAGACATTTTGGATATAGTTCGTAAAATCAGATAGCTTAAAAATGATGCTATCAATAGGACAGGTACAAAAACCTTAGTGGCAAAGATTATCTTTTCAACAGACAGTTCCTCACCCATCAGGTTATTCGAGTTGGGAAAGTAGTAATAAGCTAGAAAAAATGCTATCAACGGAACAAATTCTAAAATGCTCTTTGTAATTGAATTCTCTTCTTTTTTTTCCATGCTATTACTCTCTAAAATCTCCAATCAAAGCAGTTGCAAATTCTTCAGGATCGAAAGGTTGTAGATCATCCAATGTCTCGCCAACTCCAATCGCATGTATTGGCAACCTAAATCTATCGGCAACCGAAATGAGGATGCCTCCCTTCGCACTGCCATCAAGCTTAGTCATTATTATACCAGTAACATTAACCATCTGTTGAAAAACCTCTACTTGAGAAATAATATTTTGTCCAGTGGTTGCATCAAGGACTAAAATAATATTCTCAGGCGCATCATTTTTTACTTTTTTAATTACATTTACAACCTTTACCAACTCTTGCATGAGGTCTGTTTTATTTTGCAATCTGCCTGCTGTATCAATAAACAAAAGGTCCATCTTTTCATAAATTGCTTTTTCTACCGACTTATAGGCTAACGAAGCTGGGTCAGATCCCTGCTCAGCTTTAATAATTGGTACATCAACTCTCTCAGCCCAAACAGAAAGTTGCTCAATTGCGGCGGCTCTGAAAGTATCACCCGCTCCGATCATTACTGATTTACCCGCCATCTTGAACTGTGAGGCGAGCTTACCAATTGTCGTTGTTTTTCCAGAGCCATTAACGCCTACGACTAAAACTATTTGTGGTGTTGATTTGTATATAGGAATTGGTTTAGCTATCGGTTCCAAAATCATAGTTATCTCTTCTATGAGATACTTTTTGAGTTGCATCACTTCTATTTTTTTTCCGAATGCTCTAGAGGAAATTTTTTCTGAAATCTTTAAAGCTGTTTTACTACCCACATCCGATGAAATTAAAATATCTTCAAGTCTTTCTAAAAACTCATCGTTAAATAGGACTTTTCTTACGTCTGGCTTGCTTCTCAATAAATCCAGAGCTTTTTTTACTACTGATTTAGCTTTTGGTTCTTTTTGAATATCTTTATCGGGATTCGATTTTTCATTGATATCTTCTACTTGTAAAATCCCACTTTTTTCTGACCTACTTATTTCCTTAGACTTTATTTCATTTTTCGCTAATTTTTCTTCAAGAGCTTTCTTCTCAAGGTCTTCCTCAACTTCATTTTCTGAGACCTCGCTAACAGCCTCGTCTAGATTTTTTGTAAATTTTGAACTGGAATTAAATAATTTATTTGTGAGCTTTTTGAAAAATCCTGTTACCATTTGTTAAAACCAACTTTCTACTTATCCGTTCTCACATTTATCTTACCATCTGACCATTCAATTGTAAGGGCACTTTTGCCCTTTGATTGATATTTAGAGCTAACGATTTTTTCATTTTCATCTCGTATTACAGAATATCCCCTCGATAAAACTTTTTTATAACTCACACTTTCCAACAATCTGGATACAGATAATAAATCTTCTGACTTTTTACCAAAAGTATTCGAAAGATGCTTGAAAGCATCCTTATCTAATAACGCTACTTGCTTTTTTGTATCAGATACAAAATAGAAAATTTGCTTGAGCTTCAAGGAAAGATCCTTGTCTAATAATTTAACCTTATTAGACATCGTGGAGAATGTCTCTTTAATGATATTATCGAGTTTCAGTACATTCATCGTAAGTGATTTCTTCATATCATTCAGGTTCTGGTATGGGCTCTTTAACTTTGCGGCGAATTGATTTAGCAAAGACATTTTTAAAAATGTTCTCTTCTCTACATTATTTTTTAAACTAGCTGATAGATGATTTAGTTCCCTTAAGATCTCGGTTCGATTTGGTAGGGCAATTTCTGCTGCTGCTGTTGGAGTTGGGGCTCTTACATCTGCAACAAGATCTATTAATGTTGTATCGGTTTCATGCCCAATGGCTGAAATTATGGGGATTCTTGCTTCTGATACTGCTCTGACAAGATCTTCATCATTGAATTGCCATAAATCTTCAAACGAGCCGCCTCCCCTGGCAATGATTAATAGATCTGGTCTGAGCCCTTTACTTTGCACTTTTTGTTGATGGAAAAAATGGATCCCCTCTATCACCTCTTTGGCACAGTTATCTCCTTGAACAGTAACCGGGAAAACAATGACTTTTACATGAAATCTTGCTGCAACTCTATTTAAAATGTCTTTTATGACTGCTCCAGAAATTGACGTTATAACCCCCACACTAAGTGGATATTTTGGTAGCTTTAATTTTTTCTCTATACTAAACAGACCTTCACTCGCAAGTTTTTCTCTTCGTTTGTTTAGCATTGCAATAAGAGCACCGATTCCCGATGCTTGTATATCTTCTACTATTATTTGATATTTACTATGTCCAGAAAAAGACGATAACCGCCCTACTAGAACCACTTCGTTACCTTCCTCGATGAGATCTCTCTCAATAATTCTAGTGCCACGCCATACTACGCTAGCTAATACTGATTTTTCATCTTTAAGATCAAAGTATATGTGACCAGAAGCTGGTCTGCTAACTCTGCCCAGTTCACCTTTTACCCTCACATACTCAAATTCTGTTTCTAATGTTTTTTTTATTGATTGAGATAAGGTAGTAACAGTAAATTCTGGTATATTTTCTTTTGCCATGACCTTCTAATAGTAGCTGATTTTTTATTTCTTTATTTAATTAACCCTATGAGTATCATGATCGAAAGGAATTGGAAAGAACATGAGAATTTTGATTATCGGAAACGGGGCACGGGAGCACGCATTGACTTGGGCCATATCTCAAAATCCAAGATGCACTGAAATTTATTGTAGTCCAGGAAATGCTGGAACCTCGATGCTGGCAACCAACGTGGAAATCGATATTACATCGAATAGCAAGATTATAAAAATGTGCAAGGAGTATTCTATTGATATTGTAGTAGTTGGACCTGAAAAGCAATTTGAGCAAGGCTTAACAAATGCTCTTAGAGAAAAAAAAGTTTTAGTATTTGGTCCAAGTATGGAGGCTTCACAATTGGAAACATCGAAATCTTTTACAAAAACTATGTGCAAATACAAAAATATTCCTACTGCAAATTATAAAATTTTTTCAAGAAGTGATGACGCAATAGAATTTTTAAAAGTACAACCAAAGCCGTACGTTATTAAGGCAGACGGTCTAGCTGCGGGTAAGGGGGTTTTAGTTTCTAGTGATTTGGAAGAAAGCACTCAATTTATTAATTGGATCTTTGATGGAAAAATTGGAACCAGAAAAAATAAGGTTATAATTGAAGAGTATCTTGCAGGGCAAGAAATGAGTGTCTTTTTTGCCATTGATAGAAATACAATTAAATACATCGGAAGCGCGCAAGACTATAAAAGAGCCTTTGATAATGATTGTGGCCCTAACACTGGTGGAATGGGTGCCTTTTCGCCATCTCCTTTATTAACAGAAACGAATTTAGATAAGATCATTCGCAAAATCGTTAAGCCAACCGTAGAATACATGAAAGAAATTGGTAGTGAGTTTTCGGGGATACTTTATGCTGGGCTGATTTTCATTAACGGAGAACCAAAGCTTATCGAATACAATGTCCGATTTGGTGATCCTGAATGTCAAGCGCTGTGTATTCGATTAGGTGCCCAGATACTAGATATATATTTCAACGGTGCAAAAAATGAATTATCTAACTTATCAATTAATGAGGCTAATGATAGCGCAGTAACTGTAATTGTTGCAGAAAAAGGCTATCCCGACAATCCAAAGAGTGGTTGTGAACTAAACGATATAGTGGACACTAAATATGATAGTGAATTAAAAATATTCCACGCCGGCACCTATTTTGAAAACAAATCGTTACGTAATACTGGGGGACGAATTTTTAGTTTTACTGTCAGGGGTACAAATTTGCATGAAGCCAGGACAATAGCCTATAAACAATTAAACAAGATAGAAAATCCAAATATTTTTTTTAGAACAGATATAGGCAGAGAGTAAATTAAATTTGTTTCTCAGGCATCCTTACAATTAAGCCCTCCATATCGTCAGTCACTGTAATTTGGCATGTTAGTCGAGAGGTTTTATCATCAGGAGAGAACGCAAATTCAAGCATATCACTTTCCATATCTTCTTTTGGGGGAATCTTATCAACCCACTCATTTTCAATATAAACATGGCAGGTAGAGCAAGCACACGCTCCCCCACAGTCCGCTTCAATACCTGGTATGTCATTGTCACGGGCTCCCTCCATTACGGTTAGGCCCTCTTCGACATCCACGACATGTTCGGAACCATTGAATTCTATATAAGTTATTTTAACCATTGAACAGCAACTTAGTATTATTTTTTTTATTATACAATCCAAAATTTACTATGTTAAAAACAAAAAATATGTTCTACTTTTGTTCTTATGAGTAGCCCGTTGGATAAAGATGCTATTTTGACTTGTGCTGAATTATGTTCACTAGAAAATAACTCTTTTGCGTCAATTGCAGGGTTTGTGATAGTTAAACAAATGCCCTCAACTGCAAAAGGTACAGTCTTTCTAACATTGGAAGATGAAACAGGAACTTCAAATGTTATTTGTTGGAATAGTGTTTACAGAAGGTTTAGAGATCAAGTTGTGTTCTCTTCATTTTTATTAGTGCATGGACAACTACAAAGGGAAAAAGAAGTTTCTCACCTTATTGCTAGTAATGTAAGAGACATCTCAAGTCTTCTTAAACTTATTCCTAATATAAAATAACACTATGCTACTGAGTAGGCAGCCCGATAAATCTCCTCATACCATTTCTAAGAATTAGCATAAGTACAGATGTTTTCTTTGCTCTTTTAGCTTCTTCATTGAGCTTTTTGAGCTCTTCAGTAGAGGAAATTTTTACACGATTTACCTGAACAATAACATCTCCCTTTTTCAAGCCCTTTTCTTCTGCTACAGATCCTGGTTTTACGTCTACTATTACAACTCCCTTTATACTTGCATCAAAACCAAACTCTTCTGCGACCTCTTTGTCGACATTAGACAAAGTCATTCCAGCAAACTCTACTTTTTTAGATTTTTGCCTCACTGGTTGACTTGATGCCATGTTGTCCTCTAACCGCCCTAGCTTGACAGACAGTGATACTTCTTTTCCATCTCTCAATACCTTTACTAACACTTTTTTACCAACTTGACTGTCTCCAACTATTCTTACCAGTTCTCTAGTGTCCTTTATTTTCTTACCGTCGAATTCAATAATAACATCTCCAGATTTTAGCCCTCCATTTTTTGCAGGCCCTTCTGGGACATCAGTAACCAAAGCTCCATCAGTTTTTTCAATACCTAGAGCTTCTGCTACATCTTCAGTAACATCTTGAATTCTAACACCTAACCAGCCCCTTCTTGTCTCTCCAAAAGTCTTAAGTTGCTCTATCACTTTCTCAACAACTGCGGATGACATTGAAAAACCTATACCTATGGATCCCCCATTAGGAGAGAGTATCGCTGTATTAACGCCAATCACCTCACCATCCATGTTAAAAAGCGGTCCTCCTGAGTTTCCCCTATTTATAGCTGCATCGGTTTGGATAAAATCGTCATAAGATCCACTTAAAGCTCTTCCCCTCGCCGAAATAATTCCCGCAGAAACCGAGAAACCTTGCCCTAAGGGATTACCTATAGCTAACACCCAGTCACCCACCTTGGATTTATTACTATCGCCAAAGCTGACAAAACGGAGTTTATCTTGTGCTGTCACTTTTAGAAGAGCTATGTCTGTTTTCGGGTCAGTTCCTACGACACTTGCTTCCATGAAACGGCCATCAAAGAATTCAATCTCTATCTGGTCGGCATTCTCTATAACATGATTATTAGTTACGACGTAACCATCAGCTGAAATAATGAACCCAGAGCCAAGAGCAGTACCTCTTCTCTGCCTCCTGGGTGTACCATTTTGCTCTCTATCCATAAAATCTCTGAATAAATCCTCAAACGGTGATCCAGGAGGAAGCTGTGGGTTTAGTCCCTGTCTATTTGGCACTGTGGAGCTAGTGGTTATATTTACTACTGATGGGCTTAATTTCTCTACAAGGTTGCTAAAACTATACGGTGCTTCTTTTCCAAAAGTCGCGTTACTAAAAGTAAAAAATAAGAAGTAGCAAGCTGCTAGGATTACATAAGAAAAAAAAGTTTCCGTTTGTTTTTTTTTCAAAAAGTTCATCGTAGCCCCCATTTAAAAATCTGTAACGCCAATAATTATTATTCCAATAGCCATCATAACTAATCCAATTCGTGATAAGTGCTTGTTAGAAATGATCGAAATTTGACTAAGAGTTTTTTTAAGTCTTTCTGGAATAATTGCTAAAAAAAACCCTTCAAATGCAATCACTGCGCCAAGAGCGAATAGCACCTTTTCTATCACTCCTTCTCGCTTTCCTTAATGTAGTCAAAAAACTCAGAGTTAGGACTTATAACCATAGTAGTGTTTGACCCTGTCATAGACTGTTCATAAGCAATCAAAGACCTTGTAAAAGCATAAAACTCTGGATCTCTTCCAAACGCATCCGCAAAGATCTTAGTTGTTAGCGCATCAGCTGTACCTCTTATTATTTCGGCTTCTTTTTTTGCCTCAGAAACAGTCTCAACTGCCTTTCTGTCAGCTTCCGCTCTTACTATCTGCGCCGCCTCTTGGCCTCTAGCTCTCTCATCAGCTGCCATTCTTTCTCTTTCAGCCTGCATCCTTCTAAAAGTAGCAGCTAAGTTTTGGGTAGGCAAATCAGCCCGCTTTATCCTGACGTCGACTATTTCAATGCCTAAACCTTTGGATTCGATCTTTGCACTATCTGTTATTCTTGTCATTAGCTCTATTCTGTCCGTTGATAATACATTGTTGGAAGTAACTGATCCAAGAACCTCTCTCAATGCAGCGTTTAAGATTCTTTCAAGTCGACTTTCCGCAGTAACTATACCGCCGGTCCCAACCGCTTGCCTAAATTGAACGACATTTATAATTCTATATCTTGCGAATGCGTCTACCACCAGTCTTCTATCATCAAGTGGTGTCACTTCGAGTGGCATTGTGTCGAGGGAGAGAATTCTGTCATCATACCTTACCACTTGCTGTATAAAGGGCAATTTAAAGGCTAAGCCTGGTTCTTCCTTTACATCGGAAACTTGTCCAAACTGAAGAACAAGAGCTTTCTGCCGCTCATCAACCACAAAAACTGATGAGTAGGCGATGAATACTGTAAGTGCTATTACAATTGATGTTACCCGTAAAATCATTAGTTATTTCCTCCTGCTCTGAGCTGGTTAAGTGGAAGATACGGTACAACTCCTTGTTCGCCTCCAACTTTTTGATCTAATATTACCTTATCAACCTCACGAAAAATTGACTCCATTTTTTCTAGATACAACCTCTTTCGGGTCACATCTTTTGCTTTAACATATTCTTCATACACGGACACAAACCTGGCCGCTTCACCTTCGCTCTCATTCACCACTCTGGATTTATATCCTTCCGCTTCTTGAACTAATTGCGCCGCTTCCCCACGAGCCTTCGCTAAGGCCTGGTTCGCATAAGCATCAGCTTGCTTCTCTAATGTGTCTTTTTCTTGCTCAGCTGCCTGCACATCGCGAAAAGCATCGATAACTTCTGCGGGTGGATCTGCTTTATCAAAGTTCAGACGTACAATATTTACGCCACTATCGTAGCTATCTAAGGTTGTTTGTATCAGTGTTCTAACTTCTGCGCTAATTACCGCCCTATCTCTGTTTAAGATCGGTGCCAGTTCTGACTTGGCAATTACTTCTCTCATTGCAGACTCTGAAACGGCTTGGATCGTCTCTCGAGGTTGCGCCAAGTTGAATAAAAATTTCGCTGGATCTGCGATATTCCATACTACTGAGAAGTCAATGTCCACGATATTTTCATCTCCCGTAAGCATCAATCCTTCATCTTGACTAGAAGATCTATTTCCGACACCAATGTCTTCTGTATTTTCTCGTGTAACTGTCAAAACCTCATGGGATATAAGCGGCCATGGGGCAAAATTCAATCCTGACTCACCTGTTCTGTAATATTCACCCAGTAAAAGTTCAATTGACTTTTCTTCTGGTTTAACCGTGTAAAATGATGCGTAGGCCCAGATCAAAGCGAGCGCTAGCCCAATTAACCCATAAGAGCCCTTTCCCAGTCCTGGGGTTTTTTGACCTCTGCTACCTCTGCCTCCTGATCCACCGCCACCCAGAAGGGCTTTGAGCCTTTCTTGGCCCTTTCGTACCATATCATCTATTTCTGGTATAGATGTAGGTCTGTCATCTTGAGGCCCCTTACCGCCAGTGCCGTTGCTACTACCCCATGGACTTTTGTTTTCAGAATTCTTTCCTCCACCCCATGGGCTGTCATTGTCATCATTCGGCATAGTTGATCCTTTAAAAAAATGTTGTGTCGTATAAATGCTTATTATTTTTATAATTTCAAGTGTATATGATCAATTTAAAGTAACTAGTTCCTCTGCAGCAGTGGGATGCACAGCGCATGTAGCGTCAAAATCACTTTTTGTTGCTCCCATTTTAACTGCTACAGCAACTATTTGTATCATTTCTGCTGCGCCATCGCCAACAATGTGTACACCCAGTATTTTATCTGATTCTTTTTCCACTATCATTTTCATAAGAGTTTTTTGTAGATTACCTGACAATTGATTTTTCATAGGCTTAAATTCAGTCTTATAAACTGTAAATACAGTACCTTTCTTCTCTGCCTCTATCTCTGATAAACCAACTGTTCCAACCTCGGGCTTAGTAAATACTGCCTTGGGAACCAGATGATGATCAGGTACTGTTGGTTTATTGTTAAAAACCGTATCTACAAAAGCTATGCCATCACGAATGGCCACCGGGGTCAGGTTTAATCTATCTGTAACATCGCCAATGGCATAAACATTTGAGATATTTGTCCTTTGATAGTCATCAACTAAAACTGCATCCTTTTCTAAATTAACACCGAGTTTCTCAAGACCAAGATTTTCAATATTCGGTTTTCTACCGGTAGCGCAAACAACTTCGTTAGCAAACAATTGTCTTTTATCGCTCAGTGCCACTGAGAGTCCGTCTGAACATTCCCTAACACCTTCGATTATAGTATTAAGTAAGACATTAATACCTTTTTCTTCAAGCCCTTGCCTTACCAGGGATGAAATATCATTATCAAACCCTCTTAACAAATCCTCTCCTCTATAAATAAGTGTAACATCAGATCCCAATCCTTTAAAAATTGACGCAAACTCACAAGCTATATACCCGGCACCATAGATCGCTATTTTTTCTGGAAGATTTTTCATCATGAAAATATCATCAGATGACTTTGTGAGCTGAACGCCTTGAAACTCAGGCTTCTTGGGCTTGCCACCGGTAGCTATAAGAATGTTCTTTGCTTTTATAACCTTGTTGTTATCAAGTTCAACCTCATTTAGCCTTTTAAATTTTGCGAAACTTTCATAAATTGTGACACCAGAATTTTTCAGATTTTTTTTATACGCTGCTTCTAATCTGTCTACCTCGTTGTTTCTAGCTTCCACCATCTTATGCCAATCAAAATGCACATCTTTGATATCCCATCCATACCCCTTACTGTCATTGAAATATTGACTAAACTCGGCTGCATAAACCATTAACTTTTTTGGAACGCATCCTCTTACTACACAGGTGCCTCCAACGCGAGAAGACTCTGCGATACCGACACTAAAGCCTTGTGACGCGGCTAGCCTTGCGGCACGAACTCCTCCAGATCCCGCACCTATAACGAATAAATCATACATTCAAGTCTCCTAAATCACTTTACAACTTCCATCGGTGTCTCCAATTATGATCTTAGCGGCCATATCTATAAACAATCCTACTTCAACAACCCCAACAATTCCGATCAATCCTTGGTACATTTGTCTTACATCTTCAATTTCATTCAAATGTAAATCAAGGATGTAATTTTGCTGATCGGTTACGTATTTACCGGAAGGGGCGCCCCTGAAATAAACCTTTGGCTTTTGATACCCTAATCTACTTAGCAATTTTTCTACAGAACTTTTTGTCTTCTCAGAGCCAAATCGAACTATTTCGATTGGTAGGGGAAACTTTCCTAGTTTAGAAACAATCTTTGAGTCATCTACTATCACAATGAACTGCTTAGAATGACTTGCCACGATTTTTTCCATCAAAAGAGCACCACCTCCACCTTTAATTAAATTATTTTTAGGGTCTACTTCATCTGCGCCATCTATAACCACATCAAGTTCGTCGACTTGATCCAAGTCTATAATATTCATGCCAAGCCTCCTTGCTAGATTAGTTGTTTCCTCAGAAGTTGATACTGCAGTAATTGATTGACCTTTTGAAACATAAGCTTCATGAATTTCTTTAATAAGATAATTTACCGTTGATCCCGTGCCAAGGCCAAAAACTTTATTGGGATTTATAAATTCCATAGATTTTGCTGCTGCAATTTGCTTACCACAAGTTATTTCATTTCTCCGTTTTTCTGAGAGATAAGCTTACATCGAATTATAAAAAATATCTAGATACCGACTAGAAAATATACCAAGCATACCTGATCCTTTATAGGAAATTTTTATATTCTCAGCAGTAGACACATTGGAGGTTCCAATCTTTCCAATCGGAGAGAAACAGAGATCCTCAACTGGATATTTTAGACCAAATGCCTTAACATTTTTTATATCTTTAAAGGGGAATAACGAAACCCGTGAATTAATAGGAAGTTTAATAGAAAATTCATTTGGCAAATGAAAAATAATATCTCTTTTCCCAATTAAGAAAATCTGACGCTTACTCCTTACCAAAGAGTTACAAGCAGCCAGAAAGTGATCTAGCCTTTGATCCATAAAACCTAAAGCGATTATTTTTTTTGACTTGATAGCAGATATGCACTTGTCAAAATCAGTTGAGTCTTGATCATCGATTCTAACTAATTTGCTTCCCTTCCCAACCCATTTTTCGGAGGACACTACAGAATCTAAATCCCCTATTATATATTTCGGCACTGATTGAGTTGGAAGGAAATTTGCTCCCCCATCTGCTGCCACCAGATCATCGGCTAGAATTAAGCTTTCTGAAAGGAGAGTTTTAGAGAAGCCTGCACCACCCACAAGCGTCACATTATCTCCTAATTCTAGTTCTTCTATCAATTTGTTAGACATGACAAGGATGCTAAACTTTCATATTAGTGTATCTATTTTTTTTTGTTTGCTTGCCCTATTCCTTTAAACAGAGTTTTGAAGGGCCAGGCCCAAAACACTCCCGCTACAACATATACTAATAATTCAATTATTAAGTTTGGTCTTTCAAAATAAGCAAGTAAATTTAACACCAACACAATGTAAAAAGGGAGCCAAAGCAACAAAACTATAAGTACAAATACTCGCTTTAATTTGTAAGAAAACATTTTTGCACAACTCAATACTTAAAATGGTTTATCAATAAAAATTATTTGATTTCTTTCTGGCCCAGTTGAGATAATCGAAACTTTGGTTTCTGTTAGCTCCTCTATCCTCTGAATATAAGCCCTTGCTTGTTTAGGCATCTGGTCAATTTTTTCTAATCCAACCGTACTTGCCTTCCAACCATCAATTTCTTCATATATTGGTTTGAGTCCACTAGCGAGGGAAGTGGTCACAGGAAAATCTGTAAATTCTTCTTTTTCAATTCTGTATCCTACGCAAATCTTTATTTTTTCAAGCCCATCTAGAACATCAATTTTTGTAAGCGCAAGACTGGTAACACCATTAAGCAAGCAACTTCTTCTAACCAACGGCGCATCAAACCACCCACATCTTCTGTCTCGACCTGTGACCGTTCCCTTCTCATTTCCCTCTACTGCCAAATACTGACCGATATCATCGGACAACTCAGTTGGCATCGGTCCTTCCCCAACGCGAGTGGTGTATGCTTTGGTGATTCCTAAAACAGAGTTAATTTTATTATGCGCTATTCCGCTACCAAGAGCTGCTGCAGCCGCATTCGTTGAAGAAGAAGTAACAAAAGGATAGGTCCCAAAATCAACATCTAGCATAGAGCCTTGCGCTCCCTCGAATAAAATATTTTTATTTTTTGCAATTTGATCATTTAAAATTTTCCAAACTGGTTTTATGAAATCATTGATTTTTTTTCCTACGATCATCAATTCATTGATAAGTTTTTCTTCATCTATACCGGGTGCACCTAAACCGACTCTTAGAATATCATGATGCGCTTTTATGACTTTTAATTTTCTTTTTACTTCTTTTACGTCTTTGAGATCACCAGTTCTTAACGCTCTTCTTCCAACCTTATCTTCATAAGCTGGCCCAATGCCCCTTCCCGTAGTACCTATTTTTTCTCTTCCTGCTTTTTGTTCCCGCAAAATATCTAGGTCTTTGTGAAAGGGTAATATAAGCGGGGTATTCTCAGAAATCATGAGCCTATCAGTGCTAACCGTTATTCCCCTTGATTTTAATTGGTCAATTTCTTCCAATAATTTCCATGGGTCTAACACTACCCCGTTTCCAATTACCACAATCTTATTTTTTCTTATGATACCCGACGGCAATAATGAAAGCTTGAATACTTGGTCACCAATAACCAATGTGTGGCCAGCATTGTGCCCACCCTGAAACCTGACTATCGTATCTGCTTCTGCCGAAAGCAAATCTACAATTTTTCCCTTTCCTTCATCGCCCCACTGGGTTCCTATTATAATTAAGTTGCTCATTTTTTTATCTGATCAGATTTCAAAACTTAACGTTTTTGCCTCTTTGACTCCCTTTAGACGCTTTATTTTAGTCAAATTCGTTCCATCTATTTTTTCGTCAACCCCTAGCAGAGCTAGTGCTAGACCTGCCTTTTCCTGTCGACCCAGAGAGAAGGTTGCTATGTTCACGTTCAATTGCCCCAACATCGTTCCCAATAGTCCAATGAAGCCCGGAGTATCAATATTTGATGTATAAAGCATAAAATTCTGTGGCATCGTATCCATATCAATTCCATTTATCTGAATAAATCTAGGCTGCCCATCGGAATAAACTGTCCCTGCAACCGATCTTATAGCGTTCTCGGTCTTTACTAAAATTCTGATATACGATCCAAACGCCCCCTGCGAGTCTTTTTTAATCTCACTAATTACTACTCCTCTTTCTCTAGCAAAAATTATAGATGAAACAAGGTTTACAGATCCAACGCCCACAATCGGGTTGAGAATTGCGGCTACAATTGAGCACGTCAATGGTCGCGTGTTAAGCTCACCAACTGAGCCAACATATTCAATGTTTATTTCTTTGAGGCCTGTTTCGATGACCTGACCTATGAAACCACCTAAAACATCAGAGACTTTTACCCAAGGCTTAAGCAATGGTGCTTCAGCAGCGGAAATAGAGGGTGAGTTTATAGAGTTCGTTATTGCGCCTTCTTGCAGATAATCTGATACCTGTTCAGCAACTTGCACAGCAACTTTTACTTGAGCCTCTGAGGTGGAAGCACCAAGATGCGGTGTGCAAACTATATTTTCTAAGCCGAACAATGGGTTATCTAAAGCCGGCTCTACACTAAATACGTCAAAGGCTGCAGCAGCAATTGATTTTTCTTTCAATGCATTTGCAAGAGCCCTTTCATCTATAAGTCCTCCTCTTGCACAATTAACTACAATTGCTGTACGTTTCATTTTTTTTATAAGCGAGGCGTTTATAATATTTGTGGTTTTTTCTGTTTTTGGTAAATGCAATGAAATTATATCACTTTCGCTCACTAGGTTTTCGAGGGTCTTAACTCTTTCTATACCGAGCCGGTGCACCCTCTCGTCTGTTAAAAAGGGATCATAAGCCTTAACTTTGAGTTTAAGCCCCAATGCACGATCTGCGACGATCGATCCTATATTCCCAACGCCAATTAATCCTAAGGTTTTCCCAGTTAATTCTTGCCCCATAAACTTTGTTTTTTCCCACTTTCCATTTTGCGTCGATTGATTAGCCGCGGGAATTTGTCTACAAGCAGCGAAAATCATAGCCAGAGTATGTTCTGCTGTAGTTATTGCATTACCATCGGGAGTGTTCATTACCACTATTCCTTTGGATGTTGCTGCTTTTAGATCAATATTATCTACGCCTATGCCTGCCCTACCGATAACCTGTAAATTTTTTCCCCTATCTATGACTTCTTTAGAGACTTTACTGGCGGATCTGATTATAAGTCCTGTATAAGGTTCAATGACTTGAATTAGTGTATCGCTTGTTCCACAATCTGGCTTATAATCAAAGTCGATGTTATTTTTCTGTAGAGTATCTAATGCCTTTTGTGAAATCTTATCAGAGACAAGTACTCTAAAATTTTTTTTCATCGCTATTTACCCCCAGTAATTTGATTCTGTTTCGGAAAAACACCAGTCTAACCATGGTAGTAACTTTTGAAGATCGTCCAAGTTAATTGTCGCTCCACACCATATTCTTAAACCCGGTGGTGCATTTCTATGACCTTTTATATCGAAGGCAGCGTTTTCAGCTTCTAGCCGCCCAACAAATTCTTTAACAAAGTGATTTTTTTGATCTTGATTTAGCGCAACAAACCTTTTGTCTGAAAACTTTAAGCATACTGAAGTATTGGACCGATTACTCGGGTCACTTACCAGATTCTCTATCCAAGGTCTTTGATCGACCCAACCTTGTAAGCATTCAAAGTTTTCGTTACTTCTTCGAATTGTTTCTGACAAACCACCAAGACCCTTTATCCACAACAGGCTGTCGAGTGCGTCCGCAACACAAAACATTGAGGGTGTATTTAATGTTTCTCCTTCATAAAGTCCCTCTATCAATCTGCCATTTTTAACTAGTCTAAATATTTTAGGCAGTGGCCTTTCAGGATTATATGTTGCAAGGCGTTTAATAGCATTAGGGCTTAAGACAATGACCCCATGCCCTCCTTCACCACCGAGGACCTTTTGCCAAGAAAAAGAAACTCCATCAAGCTTCTCCCAATCCAATTCTTGGGAAAAAACTGCAGAAGTAGCATCACAAAGCACCAATCTGTCTTCATTTTTTTCAATCCAATTTGCATGAGGGACACGAACCCCAGAAGTGGTTCCATTCCATGTAAAACAAATGTCTGAATTCCGAGCAACTTCTGTAAGTTTTGGCAAGTCTCCATACCCTGCTCTATCAACTTTACATTCAACTAATTTTAACTGATTAACTGCGTCCTCCGCCCAATCGTTCCCAAACGACTCCCATGCCAACATAGTAGTCTCATTTTTACCTAATAGTGACCACATCAATAGCTCAAAAGCTCCTGTATCAGAGCCTGGAACAATAGCGACCTTATAGCCTTTAGGAACCCCTAGTATCTCACCCGTTAACTTAATTAAAGTTTTGATTTGTTGCAGCGGCTTTTTTGCTCTATGAGACCTTCCAAGATAGGCCATCTTCTCTATTGCACTAGCACTCCAACCAGGTCTCTTTGGGCATGGACCTGACGAGAAGAACGGTCTAGAAGGCTTTAGCAAGGGCTTCTTATTCATCTTTATCCAGTTTTCATTGTTATTTTAAAATTTTTTTTTAGTTATTAGTTTTTCTTTTTCAATATAGACATGCAAGTGTCAATAGTTTCTTGCAACTTATTTTTTTCTTTGTGTTCAACCATTAATCTTACAACGTCCTCGGTGCCAGATTTCCTTATAAGAATACGACCCCGCCCATTAAGTGAATGCTGAACGTCCTCCAACATATTTTTTATTTTCTCATTTTTTTCAAAATCATTGCATTTCTGAGCATTTATATTGATCAGCGATTGAGGAAACGGCTTAAATAAATCGAAAACCTCACTAGCTTTTTTTTGGCTTTCCACCAAAACATTTAGCACTTGCAATGAAGTTATTAATCCGTCACCGGCGTTAGAATAATCGGCTAGTATCAAATGCCCCGACTGCTCACCCCCTAAGTTTAATCCTTCCTCATTCATACACTTTGAGACGTTTTTGTCACCTACCTGGGTACGGATTAAACTTACTCCTATTTTTGCTAGGTATAATTCAAGGGCTAGGTTAGACATAATTGTTGCTACTACAGTGTTTTTGTTTAGCAAATTTTTATTCATCCAGGCTCTGGCAAGAAGTCCAAGAATTTGATCTCCATTTGCTAATAGCCCTTGCTCATCTATGAATAAAACCCTATCAGCGTCCCCGTCCAGACAAATTCCTAAATCTGCACCCGTTTCTAAAACTGCTCTTTGTGCTTTTTCTGGTTTGGTGGATCCGCAGTCCTCATTAATATTGAACCCGTCTGGATTAACAGCAAAAGAGACCACCTCTGCTCCAAGCTCGCTAAGAATTTGGGGTAAAATCTTATATGCAGCACCATTAGCGCAATCAGCTACTATCTTCATTCCATTTAGGGTTAAACTTGCTGGAATAGAAATCTTTGCAAATTCTGTATAACGACCAAGGACATCGTTTATTCTACTTGCTCTACCCAATTCACTTGGAACCACCAATTGTGGTTTGTTCCCCATCTGTTTACTTATTTCCCCTTCAATTTTTGTATCTATCTTTAGACCATCATTATCAAAAAATTTTATACCATTATCTTCGTATGGGTTATGGGATGCTGAAATCATAATCCCAAGGTCTGCTCTTAGGGATTTTGTAAGAAAACTCACAGCTGGGGTTGGCAGTGGCCCAAGTAAGTTCACCTCCCAGCCCATGGAGATAAATCCGGCAGTTAGTGCATTCTCAACCATGTAACCAGATCTTCTAGTATCTTTGCCTATAAGAACCTTAGGAGATTTTAAATTTTTTCCTATTACATGACCTGTTGATAGTGCAATTTTCAGTATCGTTTCTGCGTCAATGGGATAATTATTTGTACGCCCCCTTATCCCATCGGTCCCGAATATATTTGCTGCCATTTCTACAGACCTAACTTCATTGAAAAATATTCCAAACTTTTATTGCATCCACTGTCTCTTTCACATCATGCACTCTCAAAATATGTACTCCATTCCTGAGTGTTTCCAGCATCGCTGCTATTGAGCCAACTAATCTTCCTGCAGGCAGCCTCTCTCTGATAATTTCACCAATGAAACTCTTACGCGACAACCCTAACATAAGAGGACACCCTAATCCATGAAACAGACTGACTTTTTTAATTATTTCTAAATTGTCGTTCAAACTTTTTCCAAAGCCAATTCCTGGGTCTATAATAATCTTTTCTCTTGATATGCCTTTTCTTTCAGCTTCAGTTATCTTCGCCTCGAGATAATCATAAATATCGAGTAGAACATT
>CENN01024153.1_pt1 | contig 25220 bp, 38 predicted proteins | sample 530151 | NCBI WGS metagenome assembly CENN01 (sample SAMEA2591084, study PRJEB7988) | marine metagenome | isolation source: saline water (ENVO:00002010), including
TCACTTGTAATTTTTTCATTGAACTTCTCCACTGCTTTTAACATATTTAAACCTGTTTCAACGGCTGTACGAGGATGATGTGAATCATCTATAGGTGCATTGTGTATGTGCATACTAGCATCACCTATATATTTAATAACCATTCCGTCGCTGTCAAGTATAGGTTGTGTAATTGCATCCATATAGCCGTTCATAATTTTAGTAAGGCCTTTTACATCGTCGCCAAATGATTCACCTAGTGGTGTAAAGCCTCTTAGATCTGAGAAGCAGATTGAAACTTCTTTTTTCATACCTTCTTTAATTAGTGCAGGATTTTCTTGAAGTAAACGTACTACTGTTGGTGATGCATATCCTGCAAACTGTTTCTTAATTTTTTGTTTTTCAAAAAATTCTAATACAAATCTATTAAACACCGCATGTAATCCAACAAGTAAAACTGTTACTATTGGCATTGTTGCGTCTAACAAATATAAATGTGTTGTCCAAGCATAATAAACAGCATAGGCGAGTCCTCCCACAAATACAACTATACTTCCTCCAGCTAACCAGTAAGGTGCAAATCGTCCAAGAAGCACAAGGGCTATGCCCAAGACTGCTGTTGTGATCAACTCCACCAAGAATGCCCAGTAAGGACGTTCAATTTGATCTCCATCCATAACTGTCTGTAGTGTTACTGCCGCTGGTATATAATTATATTGTGGTCCTGTTGGACTAGCGATTAATCCGCCTATGCCTTCTGCTGTAATTCCTAAAATTACAGTTTTACCCTCAAACATCCAGAACTGATCTTTATCAGCCGCACTTATAGTATCAAAGTCTTTATTCCACCTTAACCATAACTGTGCATTTGGATCTGTTTTTATTATTGGGTAACCCGGAACACGTACTGCTTCAATGCCTCCGGGACCTGCTTTTACTTGATAACTAGGGTTACCTGTTGCTGTTCTAATTACTTCAATTGCTAAAGTAGGATACGTATTCTCCCCAATACGCATAAGGAGAGGTACACGTCGAACAACACCGTCTATTTCAGGTGCAGTGTTTAAAACACCTACACCGTCAGCATTTTCTCCTAGCAATGGGATTGGTCCTAACATCCCTGGCCATTCAAACATATATGGCAAAGGATCTCCTATTTTGGCTACGCCTCTAGGAACAGGATTTTTATTAACAGATGTAGTTCCTGTTTGAGCAATAACTACTCCGTTACCTGCAAGTGCTTCGGCTAACTCTATATCCCCGCCTAATCTATCAGGCTCTGAAAAGAGTATAGGCACCACTATGATGCCAGCACCTGCCTCGCGAAGATTCCAGATTATATCTGCAATAACATCACGCTTCCAAGGCCATTGTCCGTACTTTTCAATGGCAGGTTCGTCAATGGTTACGATACCTATATCTTGGGATATGGTTGACTGATCAGTGTTTTGAAGTAAGTCAAATTGCTTCAGCCGAGCAGTCTGCACAACAGAGCCATCGTTGTAATGCAAACTTATCATTATAAAAGCTGTTACAAAGGCAACAGCCCAATGTGTGATATACTTCGTCATACTGTATTTATCGTACTATTTGTTTGTAATTTTTCCTATAGCTTCTTTTGTCCATTTATTGCCTCGAAAGTCACGATCTTTAAATGGCATCGCTGGTCGTTCAACATATAAAGTTTTAGGACATTGATATTGTTTTAGCGTACTAGCAAATTCTCTACTACTATCTTTGCATGTATAGAAGCACATAATATCTTCTTTTACTATTTCTTTGTGTACTATAGAGCAGGACATCATTCCTGCCATTGCTAATTCAATGATCATATATTTTTGGCCCATCTTGCACTTTAACTGGTTTACAGTATGCAGTTACTCTGTGTTCTTTAGGTACTAAGTAGCTGTGTGAATAGTTTCCGTATTGTCTAGGTATACGTTTAGCATAATATTGACATACATCTATACTTCTAAAATACATAGGTGAAGGTTGTAAGTCACCACCTATTAATACTACTAACATAAACGCATGTATCATTTTGTAAGTCTATCCCATTGGTTTTTTGATCTTGATTTCTTAGGTTTTTCATTTGACCAATTTTCTTTTACTTTTTGTGGATCTTGTGTAACTTTTTCTTTTTGTTCAAGTCTGTATTTTACTTTTTCACGTTGTTCAAGTTGGGCTTTGAACATTTCTCTAACTTCTGGTGCGTTATTAGTTTCTCTTAAAAACTGCATTATACCACTCCAACTATTTCCCATAAACAATATCTTACCGTCTTTGTATAGAATTCCTTTGTTATTTTGGTTGTAATATTCTAGGTTACTATAAACATACCACAATTAGATCATTCCTCTAGCCTTTGCTATAAAATACACCATACCAATTAACATAGTAGCACCAATTACTAGTAATATTACAATAGCAACTCCGTTTACTATTGCTTGTTTAGCCTCTGCGGCTGCATAAACATCACGCTCACGTTGAGCTCTAATTTTACGTTGCATTTCTTTTAGTTCATCCCATGTACCAAAACCAAAGCGATAGTTTAACATTGTCTGTAACTCTTTCTCCATCTCCATGATTTTCTTTTCATGTATTAATAGATTAAGTGCTTCTTCTTCTACTGACCCTGCTGCTAGTAGTTTTTTAAATATAGGTGGTTTCTTCTGCATCTGCTGGCCTTTGCGGAAGTCACTAACAGCGCCATACCACTTGCCCATTTGTCCCATACAGTTTTCAAATTCTTGACCAGCATGTACAAACTTTTTAACTGTGTTGAATGCTGTTGTTGCCGCGGCTACGGCTGTGAATGGATCGATCAATACGCCCTACTTTCTACAGGAGCCCATACCTGCTTACACGTATTTAGTTTTTGAAATTAATTTTGGGTGATGATTAGTCCGCAACCGTAAGCGGTTGCACATGTACCTGTGATGTTATATGTTTGGTTAGTGTTAGCAGTTTGATCTAAATCTAATGTGTAGCCACCGCCTGAGTTTGTTAAATCAATATTTGCAGTGTGTGATCCATATCTTTGATATACATCAACTGTGTGTCCGTCATCTAAAACTATATCTGCAAATTGCGTGTTACTGTTACCTCTTTGTAATACTTCAACATTATTATTGTCACCAGTAATTTCTACAAAACCATTATGATCACCTGCACCACGCTGTGTATGTTTTACATCGTTGTTATCACCTGTAACATAATTTGCAATATGCTGTCCGCCATTGCCGTTATCGTCTGTTTGATAACTTGCAAGATTATTGTTACTACCGCTAACAATCCAATACACATCATTGTTGCCAGTTTCATCATTATCTATTGAGCCATCTTCGTGCTTGCCTTGCCATGCTTTTACATTGTTGTTGCTACCATTTACTGTAACTCTATTGACGTTGTTGCTTTGTTTATGTACTTGTACGTCTATACTATTTGTACTGCCGTTTTGTACTTCAGTGTAAAGTGTGTTGCTATCGCCGTCATTAATAGTTACGCTAATTTGATTATTGATATCGCTACCATTACCTATTTCAGTATGAGTAACATTACTATCTCCATCAATAGCAACTGACATGTCGTTATTGTTACCGTGGTTGTCCATTGCACTAACATTTGAATTACCATCTTGTATAAGTGACATCACTTGGTTAGTACCATTTGTCCAGAAACCTGCTCTATTATTGTTACCTTGTTGTGTTACTGTAAATGTTTTGTTGCTTCCGTTTATACTTGCATCGCCACTAGTTGTGTTAAGACTGCGGATACTATTGTTTTGACCGTCTTGCACAATATCTATATCAACATTATCGCCAACTTGATTTACGTAAATTTCGTTCGCGTAACAGGCTTGGGCACTAAAGTATAATACCATTACTAAGATTCCTAAATGTGTTCCTGTTATTTTCATTAGTTATTACTTTGATAAATGTCTATATTATTAGGACCATTTCCAATTCTATAGTCAATTAATTCAAAATCTCCTTGTTGTAAATTAATAGTATATCCGCCTGATGATTTATGTAACTTTAATTTTACGTTATTTGTGCCTACATTATCGTATCTTTCAAATACATAATGAGGATCTTCATCTGTTATTCGCACACCTGTTGCTGAATCAAATCCTAACCTTACTCCTGCAAAGTCAGTTTTTTGTTTTTCAAACTCGTCTTTAAATAGTGCGGCTAACTGTATATTTAACTGTTCTAAAATATCTATTAACAGATCACCTAACATAAAATCAGTTTCATCAAGTTCAGTGTGCCAAATTTCTTCATCAGTTTGCCACACATCTATATCTAATCCATCAAATTCTAAAAAGTCAATGCCTAATATATCTGCTGCTTGTCTTTGTGCCTTTTTCCATTCTTCTTCATCTTCAACCCATGGTAATTTCTTACGTAGGATTAAAAGTGTATCAATCATATTTTCGTCTACATCTATAATTCGTGGCTTACTTGGAGGTTGTGCTCCATGAGTTGTTGATGTTGCCTGGAATGCTTGATTAAGTATAACTTGTCCTACATCAGTATCAACTGTAATTTCGCCAACATAGCAACGACCACTTGTATCGCAACTAGGTAACAAGGTAATTAAACTTCCACCAATTTCATCTACTACCATCACAAAGTCTGTACCACGTACACCAATAGTAGCACTAGGTGTTCTTATCTGGACATTTTGCTTATATTTTTTAGCAATTTGTCCAGATGCGTACCTTACTGTTCCTAATGACGCTTTTATAGATAAGGAACCAATGTCATTAGCTGGATCATAGACAAACTCATCAATAATAAGTTTACTATGTTCAGTAATATCCACACGGGTTTCATCTATGAAGTCTATTCGCATGGTTCCATTAGTTGTAACTGCTGAGTCTAAGCTCTCTACTTGAGTGCCAACACCAGAGCCAATTACATCTTGGCCACGTTCTATAACTCCATTTCCTTTTTGATCCGCTATCTGACCTATATTTGCAAACGCTAAATTAGTCCAGAATGCCGCGATCAATAAACAAAACAATATCCTCACAATTAATCGCTTTGCGTAATATCTATAGTACTACCACTGGTTTGCATGTTCAAATCAATAGTCTGGTCTTGTGCTGTACCACTTTGGTTAATGTTAATAGTGTTTCCACCACCAACTAAAGCCATTGTTTGATTTTGACCTGTTAAACCTGAATCATCAACATCAACTGTAATAGTGTTAGCTGTATTTAAACTTGCACCACTTCCTACACTATTATCAATTGTGTAAGTTAATGCTAAGTCTGTACCATCTAAGTTCATAGCAAGTATGTTACCATTACCATCAATATCTAGATTAACATTAGTATTGTCAGCATCAGCATTTTCACCAATATACAAATCTAAGTTTGTGCTATCGCCGTCGATATCAATTGTTGCTGTTACACTTTCACAGTTTCCTGCTGAAGTACTAGAACATTTGAAATCTATGTCGTTGCTGTTTCCTGTAGCAGACCAAGTACCTGTATAACTTGTACCTTTAATTAATGCAGAGACAATGTTATTATTACCTACTTGACTAATATTAAAAGTCATACTGGCTCCATCTAAATCAACTGCTGTTACACTTGTACCTATCACGTTGCCTACACCGTCTTGAGTAATATCTAAATCTAAAGTATCACCTACCTGTGTGATGTAGATATCATTTGCTGACGCTATAGTAACAAAGCTGAATAATACTAAGGTTAAAAGTCCTTTGTACATTCTATTCATTTTTATCCCTCTTCTTATCGGAGAGCTCTTCGTCATCTTCTAAATCAAGCAATAGTTGATCACATTCATCATCAGAATCACAGTAAATTTCTGCATCCTTTTTGATCACTTCTTTATCAATATATTGTTTGTTTTTAAATTTCCAAAGACCATCTCTCTCTCCTTGGTTTATAATCTCAATCACGCCTGCCTCAATGGCTGCCCTTACTGCGTAATTGACCGGTTCGTTAACGGAATAACCCGTTTCTGCTTCAACTGCCTTTGTACCCATATCTAAAAATTTGAATACATCTGCTCCAGAACGGGACGATGCGATAACCTTCTCAGTAGCAATACTCATTAGTACTTTTCCACTACTTACAGAAACTAATCTCATCACCACCGTGACAGTATCAATTCGATATTCGGTTTGAGCCGCTATACCCAAATATCTTGCACCAGCACCTCCTGTGGCAACATTGCTATCATAACCAACAATGCCACCCTCTAACAATAACCCTGCAAATAGCATAGGTTTAAGAGGCAATGGGCCTTTTGGTAAAGTTTTTTCATACTGCTCCCTTGTGGAACGTATTAACTGTCGCTCCTTCACCAAATTATCTAATCCTACACGTTCCACTACTTGGAACCATGTTCCGTTTCCTACATCTTGTAATGCTTTTATAACCCATACTTCACTTCCTTGCGAAACTGCTGAGCTTAGGTTAGCAATATTACTTGCAGGTTTACGTTGTCCTGTTTTATCTGAAAAACTATATACTGCTACTGTAATAACTGGGCCATCTAATTCTGGCACTGAAATTAGTGCATCTTTTAGTGGTGCTGTTTGAACAGTAGGATCCCAACTACTTTCTTTAGCATAATCAACCATATTGGGACTAATAGCACACCCTGTTGCTAGTAAACTAAAAACTAATGATGCTAGAATACGCTTCATGATTTAGAATCCAAATTCTCCCGCTCCTGGGATAGTAATTTCAGTTACTGAGCCGTTCTCATCTATAATAGTAAGAGTGATACTTCCTGTTACTGCATCTCTAAGCCATGTTATAGTAGAACCTTCTATAGTTGCAACTCCAGTTGTTGGTTGTGAACATATACCTGCAGCTTGATCTGCGGCTGGACAAGTTGTAAACATGCTATCTACCATCTGTTTGGAAATTTGTGCATAAATCCTAGATTCTAAGTTTTTAATAAATTTATTTAAAGTTGTATTTTCTAGTTCTCTTTGAACTCTTTGAGCTTCAGCTCTACGAAAATCTTCTAATTCTTTTTTCCTATTATGCTGTAACTGCTCAACACTCAACACATGAGTAGAGTACCCGTTACCATAATGGAACGCAGGGTTCTTAAAACCCCATACAATTTCTGTTGCAGCCGCACCTGAATATAACATTGCTATGGATACGAATGCAAGGACTTTCATCTTCATATTTCTCTCCGAATATAAACGTAAATTTACGTCCATTTTGCTTTCAGTTGTATTTATCGCAACAGTCTGATAATAAACTGGTTACAAAATTTTGACGGTCACATTAATTTGTACCGTAGAATTGTTGGAAAATTGACGGAACTAGATTCTAAATTCCATTTGAGGGTGTACTTCTTGGTCTGGACCATATAGTAGCGGTTGCTGGGCTTTAAGAACTCCACTTACTGCTTCAGCATCTGTAAAATATAAACTGTGTCGTTTAGGGCCGTCTAACAATAACATTGTTTCAAACTTACTCATAGTTTTATAATTTTGAAAACTTGCAAGTCCCCATTCGTGTTTTATTTGATTATTTTCACCAGTTTCAATAGCAGCTCTTAACTTCTGTGTTTGATTTTTGTCTAAGAATGCAAATGCTCCTTCTAATATAGTTGTAACTAAGTCTTTAAATCCTGCCGTGTCTGCTTGTTGTGCTTCACTACGTACAGAGTCTGTCCATTTTTTAGCACTTACTGCTCTGCCAGGATCTATTCCTAAGTTTTTAAATGCGGCTTCAATAGCACGTTGATTCATTTTTGCTTTTCTTACATCAACAAATCTACCACCTGAAGACTGTTTTGCTTTTACTTCACACATTTCTCCAAGAATAACAAGATCGCCGGCACTGTCTGCACTACGTCCACTTGCTTTGATTTCAGGACTTAACACTGCTAGAGCATATTCGCCTGGTCCTATGCCTTGTGGAGCATATGTATATAAGTTATCAAATACACGTTTTACAAATTCATCACCCATTAGCCATTCACTAAAACCGTGTACTTGGTTAGGTGTTTTTAATTTTTCAACATCAATATATCCGTTTGGATAATTTTGTACAAATGCTTGTTTGTCAGCAAATGTACCTTCGGTATTCATTACAAGTCCTGCAAAAACTTTTAACTTAGACTTTGCGTCTTCATCTTTTTCTAAGGCACCTGCAATTCTTTCATCTAATGTTGATTTTTCAAGAGCTTGATATATCTTATCTAACATATCTCTATCTTCTTCAGTTTGAAGTCTTTTTACAATTAGATCTTTTAACTGGTCATCAGATACGTTAGGATCATATTCTAACAATACTTTGTTTGGATTGATTGCTTTAAACTCGTTGAAACGCATGTATAGTTTTTCCTTATATAGAATATTTATCTAATTTAGGAAACAACATGTCTGTGCAGAACTTGTCAACATCAGCTTCATCTAGTCCAAGACTTTTCATTACTCTTGGTGTATGTGGATTTTGTTGCTGATTATGACAGTAATAATCTTGTGAAGCCGCAACTAGAGCGGTATCTCCTTCGCCGGTATATTCTGGTATTTCTAAAAAGTATGCACGTAAATTATTAATAGCAAGATCTATAATTGCAACTGCTTCGTCTTCTGTAGTTACATTGCCAGCGGCAATCATGCTGTCTGTGAATATGTTTTGAGCCCATTCAGGTAGCTCTCTTTGTTTTGTAGGTACAAAGTCTTTTACAGCATCTTTGTATCCTTCTATCATTGGATGGTCAGGATCAGAACTAGCACTAAAGTCATGAAATGCTCCTGTCATTTTACGTGGACCTGCTATAACATCAAAGCCATATATAGGTCCAGTATTGTTTAGTACTGGAAAAACACATACATGCATCATCCATAGTTTCTTACTATCTCTAGTATCAACTACATCAATATGGGCTCTTCTAATATGATCATTCGCCCACACACGATTAATCCAACCTCCATCAGGTCGATTAAAATAATCTAATCCAGGTTCATTAATTTCAAGTGCATTTTCATTGAAGATATCAATGATTTCATCTTGACACTCAACTAACCGGTTCCATATAATGCTCAATGTCTAACTCCATAATATTTTTAAATAAATCTGTACTATTAGAAAAAACAAATTTTGCCTCTTCTGCCATTCCGTCATGAATCTTTGCTCTAATAGATTCTTTCAATTCGTTTTTATCTTTATCAAACTGATACATGCGACCTTCGCCTGGAACTTTACGTTTGATCATTTGTCCACCACTTAAATCTCCCATATGTAAAACATAAAGATGTGCCATTACCTTTTCAGGATCTGCCATAATTGTTTTCATATGCATAATATATTCTTCAGTGGCTTTTACTATTTTAGGTGGTTGATCTTTTTTCCAAAGTTCTAAGAAGTCTTTTTCAATTCTATCTTTACGTCTAATTGCAAATAGATCTTGATCAATTAGTCCTAATGGTGTAGCTATTGCTTCTAGTAAGTCGTAACGCTTATGCTGATTCCATAAGTATGTTGCGTACAATTCAGGATTTATGTTTCCGCTCATTAGTACTTTTACAAATTGTTGTCTTTCAGCTTCTTTGTGATGTTCCCATGTTAGATCTTTTAAACTCATTTATTCCTTCTCTACTGCAACTTTTAACGGAAAGCCATTTGCTCTACTTGTATTTGTTGCTTCTATACCTTTTTGTTCAGCTATTTCATGTGTATATATCCCAACCACGGCTGAGCCTTCGTTATGAATGGTATATGTAATTGCTTTTGCTGTTTCTTGGGTATGTTTGAATATAGAAGTTAATAGTTCTGTTACAAAGTCTATTGGAGTAACGTTATCATTTAAGAATACTACTTTATATCTTTCAGGATATAAATTATCAACTTTAATTTTTTCGTCAATTTGAACGTCTGCTAAATCACTCATTTTTTCTCCTAATAAATGGGGGAGCAAGTTGCTCCCCCAGACTGTTTACTTTTCAGATACAGTTCCTTCAATTGTACTGCCTGAATTGATTTCAATCTTTTTAGGCTGTAGCTCTTCTGGAACTTCACGTTTCAAATGAATATTAAGCATACCATTTGCAAGTTCAGCATTATGAACTTCTACGTGTTCAGCAAGAGTAAACTCTCTACGGAAGTTACGACCGCCAATACCTCTGTGTAGGTAATTAACTGTGTCGTCTCCTTTAGGAGCAGTCCCTTCAATTTTAAGGATATTTTTATCTTTAGTAATTTCTAAATTATCCATACTAAAACCAGCAACTGCAACTGAGATCATAAACTCGTCTTCGCTAATTTGTGCAATGTTGTATGGTGGATATCCTGATCCTTTGTTTGCTGAGTTTTCAAACATCCTGTCCATTTCATTGAACATGCTGTCAAAGCCTACAAAGTGTCGTTGTATTGAGGGTAAGTCTAGGTGTGTTATTCTTGTCATAGTTTTCTCCTTTATTAAGCAAGATTAAATTTAGAACCCTTTCGGCGTTCTGTATTAATGTGTAGAAAGAACCTCTTCTCCCTACACATTTATTTATCATTTATAATACAATTATATTATAAATTGAGCTTAAAGTCAATCCCAAAGAATGCTACCTCTTTTCGAAAATCGTCATTTAAGTCAATTTCAACAAAAGGTGAAACATTGAATTGTCCAAAGCTATACTTAGTACCTATAAAAGTCTGTAAATGGCTATATTCCATTTTAGTACTATCATATTCATACTGTACTTGTGGTTCAAAGATTAAGAACGGTGAACCAAACAATAAGTTAGGTTGTCCTTGTGCTTTTAAACCAAATTGTGGACGATATCTAAAGACATTTTCTTTAGATTCTCTAATTCTGTGTTCAAATCTTGAATTATAAAAGAACATTCCGCTCTTATAATGTTTAACTTGGAAACGGAACCAATCTTCTGAAAGACCGTATCTGTCAATACTTCTATATTCTAAACGATATGGTGTGTCTTTAAAATCATATCTTAAAATACGTTGAGAATAATCTTTATTTTGATATTCTCTTGCACCTATTGTCCAGTTACCTGCGGACACAAATGCATTGACTTCTGTATAGTCAAAGTCCTCTGCCATTGCTGGCGTTATTATAAACAACGATAACAATGTTGCGATTAAAAATTTCATTTATTACTCCTTTTAATTTAATCAAAATAATTGGTAGCGAACCTACGCTACCAATACTAGTTCTTGTAATTTCTATAAAATTAAGGTTGCTGCACCCGCGGCAATTACTAATCCGCCCCACATACCTAATATTGTTACATAGTACCTTAATTTGGTACCAAAATATAACATACCTATTGCTACACACTTATGCATAGGGCTAATTAAATACCCTACAAAGTCTACAGCAAAAAACCATGGCAAGTATTCAATACCGTATATACTTGCTAACAAAACAGTAATAGCACCAAAGCGGGAACTACTTCCTAGTGCAAACGCACCACCAAAACTTAACGCACTAATACCTAAAAATCCTGCCCAAGTGTTGATGTCTAATCCTACTGTTTCTAATCCTGTTTTAATAGTATCTGTGTTTTCTCGCACGATATTTGCTAGTGTGATAATAACTGCTACCCAGGCTACTAATTTCCAATCAACATAACCAAGTAGCTTTTTAACATCAAACGTAGTTGTACAGATCATGTAGTAAACTGTAAGAGCACCAAATGCCCAAAGAAAGTCTACTCCAGCAATTATTGCACCTACACCAAAAGCATAGGGCAAAACATAACGTGTGATACGACTTACTTTGATAGGTGTTTCACAGTTATTCAACTGTACATCTGATTCTTTTACTCCCCAAATTAAATATGCGAGTATGAATGCAATTGATACAACAAGCAAAGGCCAAATAATGCCCATGAATTGTGCATACGTTAACCCAAATGCCGCCATTGGTAGAATCACTGTTTTTTCTAGTGGTGACCAAAAATAGTAATGATGCGTAGATACATAATCAATAGGACCAAATTTTTCTCTGCCGCAACAGCCTTTGTCAGGAGCAAGTGATTCTAACATACCTGCACTAACAGTGACTCGGCCTTTGATAGGCAATAATCCTGTGATAGCACTCACAAGTGCTACTACTGCTTTTTTACTTTTTAAGTTTTGCTCAAAGAAACAAAAGATGTCTTTGAATAATCCGTGTTCTTTTACCATACCTGCAATCATCATTACAAATATTACTAGGAAAAGATAAACTTGACCGCTAATTAATAAATTCAAATATTCCATATAAACTTACTTACCTATGGTGGTTGATTCATAAATTTGATTATGAGTTTGTGTACATCTTACGAATGTAGTACACTTACTAAGTTGTTTTAGTCCTATTGCACCTGCATACGTACAAGTGCTTCTAAGACCGCCTAAGAGGTCTTGTACAGTGTCTTTTACAGATCCACGATAAGGAACCAGCACTTCACGCCCTTCTGACGAACGGTAATCTTTAAGTCCATTAAAGTGTTTGTCATTTGCACTTTTACTACTCATACCGTAAAATTGTACAAACTTCTTTCTTTCAATGCCATCTTCCCAAGTTATTGATTGAGTTTGACCATCAAGAGATTGTTCATTACGAACCCACTCACCAGTCTTATAATATTTGGTAATTATTTCACCGCCGCCTTCATTGTGTCCGGCAAGCATACCGCCAAGCATTACAAAATCTGCGCCTCCAGCGAATGCCTTAGCCACATCACCTGGGCAAGTACATCCTCCATCAGCAATGATATGTCCACCAAGGCCGTGAGCAGCATCAGCACACTCAATAACAGCACTAAGCTGAGGATAACCAACGCCAGTTTGAATACGAGTTGTGCAAACGCTCCCAGGACCGATGCCCACTTTAATAATATCTGCTCCACTTAATAATAACTCCTCTGTCATCTCTCCTGTTACCACATTACCCGCTATGATGACTATATCTGGATAATGTGTTCTAAATTCTTTTACAAAGTTAGCAAATCTTTCTGAGTAACCATTCGCTACATCAATACAAACAAACTTTAGTTGATTGCCAACTTGTTCGTATACATCTCTAAATTTTTGATGGTCTTTATCAGTGATGCCAATGCTCATAGCAACATATTCTGTCCTTGCAGGATCATGTGACTTATCATCTTGATCAAAGTAACCTACAAGTTCGTTAACACTATAAGTTTTAACTAGACAAGTCATTATACCTTGTAGTGCTAAATTATCAGCCATTTTAAATGTGCCGACACCATCCATGTTACTTGCCATAATAGGAACGCCACGATAATGATAGTCTTCATCGACTGGAAGAAATGGTGTTTCTGTTTTGTAGTTTCTAAATTTATAACCACGTTCTAAATTAACTTCTTTACGACTGCCTAGTGTTGAACGCTTTGGACGAATAAGAACATCCTTGTAGTCAAGTTTCATATCTTCTTCAATACGCATTTGTTTACCTTTATATCATTATATCTAAATTTGAGCCTACTGGCTTTTGTGGTTCGTGTATTTCGCCTCTAACATTATACGTTGTATAACTTACTGATTGTACTTTAACTGCTCCGCCTTCTTGTTGTACATGTTTAACGTGTGTTACTGTTTCATGCGGTCCTGAAGGTGTTACTCTAGTATATGCACTTATAACGTTAATAGGTGATATTGCGGCTATGTCACTCATCTGATGATACACCAAAATTGAACGAAATACTAATTCTATCATTTGATGATCTATTACCTTCTACACTGTGTTTGAGCCATCCTGGAAAAATAAACAATGCATTACTTTTTGCATTATACGATGCTCTTGTACAATTAAAGTATGTCATTTTATTATTTTTCTCTGGAAGAAAATATTCAGCACCATCTGATCTTTCAAACTGAATACCACCTTGGTTTGGTTCTGCTTGTACATAATACACACCACTTAATACTGCACCTGCATGATTATGCAAATGATTGTATGCTCCTGGTGGATTGACATTTATCCACAGATTGTATAATGATAAAGTAGGCATTCCTGTTTGCAATGCACATTCGTTTGCTTCTTTAGTAAATATTTTAGCTAAGTTATCTATTGAATCATTTACGCCATGTGCAATAGAATTACTTTGCCAGCCGCCATAGTTGCTTACCTGCACTCCGGGGTCTTTTGATTTTGTTTCGTATATGAATTTAATTAAGTCATCATCTGGTGCTGGTGGAATAATCCCCGACCATATGACACTTGGAAACCACATTTCATTGTGTAGCATGATTTACCAACCAAACTGATCTTTCTTTTTTTCTAAAGTCTTAAGCCATCTCTGTCTTCCAGCGGCTTTTTGTTTTCTACGTCTTTCACTTGGTTTAGTATAAAATTCACGTTCACGTACTTCTTGAATAATACCAGCTTCTTGTACTTTCTTTTTAAAAATACGCAGAGCTTTGTTTACGTCACCATTCCTAACTTCAACAGTTAGACCTTGAAAGTCATTTTCTTTCTTAAATGGTTTTCTTTTAGAATTAAAATTATTTCTAAAATTACTTCTGTTATTTTGTTGCCTCAAATTGGCCTCCTAGTTTTTCTTTAATTTTCTGCAAATCGTAAATTCTATTTGCACTTAGCTTATTATAATACATCTTACCCCCGTTTGTCAACCAGAAAGTTTTCGAATAGCTTATAAAGTAAGATACTAATTCGCCAATCTCACTATCCAAATTATCTATATCTAAAATTACACAATCTGCAATAGCAAATGCATCAAGTAGCCAATTTGTATCAAGTGGCTGTTCCATATACTGTGGCTCTTTTACATTACTTGATTCAAGTGGGGGAACTTCAGTATACTGTCTTTCAAACAAGTATACATTAAAAGGTTGAGTTTCAGCCTTTCCAAATAAATTATTAATATCTTCTTTTAATTTATTACTAGGTTGAATTAGTAAAAACGAATAGTTCTTATTGTGTATTAGATCAGGAGCAGTTATTAATGTAATATCACTCATTATCTTTTATACGTTTCCATATTGAATTTTCGCCTTGTTCTTCATTTTGTATATATTGATTGCTTTCAATGACTTCGGTCAAGTCTGGTTTTATTCTTGAATTGACTTGCGAATTTGTGTTGGTCCTTGTTTCATTATATACTTTTTCTTTTTTTTTGATTCTGGATCTTGTAAATAATCTTCCCAAGGTAGGTCGTCGATTTTTCCTTGTAAATAAAGTTCTTTAAATGCTTTGATTGTATCGTCTGGGTTGTCGTCTTTCCATTGCCTTTTAGCTTCATTCCAATCTTCGTCTTGATCAAGTTCGTCTAATTCTTCTTCAGTTAGTCTTTGCGATTCTTCCGATGATTCTAAATCTTTTTTTTCGACAGGAGTATGTACACCTTGTTCTTTAACTGGTTCTATTTCTTCATAAACTTCTTGCCATTCTTTCGTCTGGTCTACTTCATTCTCAAATGTTTTATCTTCTTCTGCTATTGTATTGCCTGGTTTGTCTTCTCTGTGTTCAGGTAGACTATCTATATGTTTTTGTATCTTATCTTCTGGTTCAGGTTTATCTTCTGGTTCAGGCGTTTCGTCCTTTGGGCTTTCATTCCTTGCAATCTTATTGCCACGAGCAGTTTCATAGTCGCTCCACTCTTTACTTTTCTTATTTTTTCTAGCAAATTCAAATGTGTATTGTGATGCAATAAGAAGTAATACTGCTAGTGGATCAAATACAAAGATAATAATTAGTATGACCCAACGAACTGCTTCTTCAAGTAAATTTTGGTCTGCTTGTTCACCGTATACAAACTCAGCAATATATTTAATAGGTCCTACTTCAGCTTCAAGTTTTCTATATTCGCCTTCTAGGTCATATTTTTGTTCTGTAAGTTCGTCAACAAGTTTATTTGCGGCAGTAATCTTAACGTATTGTTCGTCAATTAGATCATCTACATTCTCAGTTCCAGTACCAAGTTTTTCACGTAATCTATTAATAAGTTTATTTGATTCTTCAATCTGTTTGTCAGCATTATTACGTAATCGTGCTATTTCTTGACGTGCCGCTTGTACTGTAGGTGAGTTAGCACTATTTTGTATCTTCTGTAACCATTCTGCACGTTCGACTTGTTTTAATTCTTTCCAGTCGCCAATCTTTTCTGCTGTCTTCTTACCAAAAATACCATCTGCACTTGCACCAATCATTTGTTGTGCTTTTGCAATGTCGCCGTTATCTACATAGCCTTGTAGAGTAGTAAGGTCTGCATCTATTTTATCTAACTCGTTTTGGAATAGTTGTGTAACGTTAGCAATAATTACATTTTGTTCTTGTATAGCAGGTTTAATTCTATCATAGGCAGTATCAATGCGTTCTTGTTCTTTATCAATTTGTTTTTGTATATTAGCATCTGACCCTGTGCCACTATTTTCTAATTCACGTATTTTATTTTCAGATCGACCAACAATACTAATTTGCCTATCAATTTCTGTTTCAAGCCTTTGTACTTGTGCTACACTTTCCTCACCAGCACTTGTTTGTTCAATATGTGCTTTAGACAAATAACCAAAGATACCCATACTTGTAATAAACATAAGGATAATGACTGCTGTCGTGAGATAAGTCTTTAACCACCAAGTGGCTCGACTCCAATAACGATGTAACCATACTGCGGTTACTAGTTTAGCAATTTCTAATGTGCTACCCATTATAATAATAGGTATTACAGCCGCCGCGAAAATTGCGGCTAAGCCTGCTACACTATAATATATTGCTACACCACTAATCGCTAGTGCAGTTATTAATGTCAATACTGCTAGGAACATACTATATTTATCGTAATTAATCAATTAATCTCCACTCCCCTGCACGATAACAGTGCGTTTCTTTCCAATGTTTTTGTTTGCCTTTATAAGTTAATCTACTTGCAAGAGTCTGGCAACCGTTAGGATAAACGACTGCAACAATAACACTACCATCTGCTATGTTATCTCCAAATCTACATGATGCACCTGCAGGTAAATGATGTAAGCCATCTGATACACATGCTTGATAGTCTCTTCTATATTGTTTAGGAACACTATAATAACTAGCTTTAGTAAAGTTAATAGCTAAATCTGTCATTGAAGAAGGATTGTTATAACTTTCATAAGTGCTATGTCTACTGTTTGTAGAACTACATGCACCTAATACAAATAAACTAGTAACTACCAATGCTAGACGGAAGTACATACCATTCATCGCTATTGTCCTTTTGACATAAGAAAGATTTAGATAGTTTACCATAGACTCGTGTTTCACTCCACCTACAGTTTTTATAAACTCCTGCATCTTTCATATAATGATTAACTTTAGGTTTGTCAGTACATTGTACTAACACCTCACTACTACTTACATCTCCATTCTGTAATCGATATTCACTTGATGTGTTACAGTATCTATCTTGATCAGGTTCGAAATGTCTGGGGGTAGTACTACATGCACTTAGCATCACTACCCCTAATATAAGTAGGGCCTTCATATTAGTTTACCGAAGCAACAACTTTAGATTGATTAAGTAACCTATCAAAAGTTTCTTTCTTCATTTTTAGTTGCACAAAAGTATAATACTGACCAGCATACTTGAACGTACCTCTGTTTTCAGCAAGGTGTTCTGTAATTTTAGTATTGTCTACTTTGTAACTAATAATCGTCCTTGTAGTTTTTGAATTATCTTTGATGTCAATCACTGTTTCAGAATTAACTTCTCCGTTGATTCTTTTTGCAAAATGATTCATTGCAATAGCATACATCTGTTCTTCAGCACCTTGGTAAAATTTACTTTCACCTGCACCACAAGCATATGCATAGTCTTCTTTCCACCAAAACCATCCTTCAGATCCTTCTTGAGCACATTTCGCATACCATTTAGGTTGTGCATACTCATCACGTTCTGCGATTGTTGTCATTGAACTACAAGCACCAAGTGATGCTAGAATTCCGATAGTTGCTAGTGTTTTAAATACGCCTTTCATTTAAGCCTCCATTTAGCCTAGTTTGTTAATATAGTAATACTATACTAGAAGTTGTAAAAAAAGTCAATGAGTTTGTTTACCAAAAAGTTTAAGGCCATCTATAAAAGATGTGATCGCCTATTCTTCCAACAAGGTCAAAGTCGGAAGCCCATCTAGGTGAAACATATGTTGCATGATAATGAGTAGAGCCTTCTGAGATACCTCTATATTTTCTTTGTTGAACAATTCGATAAGCAATTTCTTGTGCTTTACGCCAAGCGTCACCGTCATGAGCTTGATCGCTTTTACCATCACACCACCAACTAAATTGGCATTTGTTACGGATAGGAATATATTTTCGTTTGTTGTCTTCTAAGTTTGGATCTTGTTTGGTTTTCCAACTTTCTTTATATTTTGCTTGTTTAATAACTTCGCAAATAGAATTTGGATATCTAGTATCTTCCACTCGATTTAAAACAACATCAGCAACTGCATATTGACCTGCAATATGGTCTGCTCTTGCCTCGTGATAAATGTTAAGAGCCATACAGTAAAGTTCAGGATAAACTGTTTCAGAAAATAGTTCTCCTTCAACTGGCTTTTGTGTGCTTAATGTCGATGCACTAATTGCATTTGATGTACTAATAGTTGTAATTAGTATTACGAATGCTACAAATAAATGTCGCATTATCCTCTCCTCATTCTTGCAATGTCTTGTGCCTGTTCTTTATTTATAATTGGAACTGCGTTAGATTTATGCATGGTTGCAATACCTTTAATTAAAGTACCTGTATATTTGATTGTTTCTTTTTTGGTTCCTGCACCACTACCGTTCATCTTAGCCCATGTGCCATTTTTAATAGCTTCTTCCATTACTGAAGTAATTTTTGGTTGATCATTTCTCCAAGATGTATCAGGCTTGTACGGTTGCGGTTTAGGTGTATTCTTAGGCTTGTACTCGCCGCGACAATATGCAATGTAATCTTCTACAGTGTCATACTGCATACTGTGCATATGTTGTTGACGCATACGTTTGTTATGTTGACGCCATTGAACAGTATATCGCTCAATGTCTTTTTGATTAAGCGGCTTTTTTTTACGCTTCTTTGTATTGAGTGTTGAAAGCCCTCGGGCTAAATGCATTGTCATAAAAAAACTCCTGCTATAATTAGTATATGTTGTATACTATAGCAGGAGTTTAATTAAAAGTCAAGTATTTTGATTAAGCAAATACTTTAGCTCTAGATCCGTTTACATCTCTAGATACTACAGAGTATTTTGTTTTACCTGTTGTTGCTTTAGATGTTTTAACAACTAGTCCAGCATCTCTCATTTCTGAAAGTCTAGCTGGTAATTGAGTGATGCCGAATCTTGCGTTTGCATCAGCGGCAGTTAATGTCTTACCGGTACCTCTAAGGTAGGTTTCCAAAAATGCCTTTTGGTTAGTTTTTATTTTAGTAAATGCCATCATAAATCTCCTTTGGTTATTAATATTAAACATTACAGTACATACTATAACGTCATAACAACCTAAAGTCAACCTATTTTGGCAAAGTAACTACACCTTCACGTAAGAGCTTTTCTCTGTTGGCTAAATGTTTCATTTCGATTTCATCCTTTGACCCACCAAAATATGCTACAGCATATCCCTCTTCAATAAGTATATCAGTGGCTCGCTTATCTTCAAGGATGAAGTCTCCAAGAATTCGTCCGAACTTACCCTTTTTGTCTTCTCCGCTCTTATCAATTTCTGTTTTGAGGATTTGGATTGATCCGGTTGGTAATAGTTCTTTGAGTCTTGCTTTTGATGCAAGTCCGAATAATTTTTCAACTTTGTCTCTTGTTCGTGATTCAGGTGTGTCAATACCCATCATTCTAACTCTTTCTTTGTGCATCCACATACCAAAGCCTAGATCAATGTCTATATCAACAGTGTCACCGTCAACTATTCTTAATATTTTACATTTATATTCATACATGAACAGTATTTATATAAATTATAATGTATTTTTATTCTCAAGTTTGCTTTGTTCGTATTTCATTATGAGAGCGTAAAGGTCATCTGTCTTTTGAAGTACACCGTTTGGTTGTACAACAAATACATCACCTGGCTTGTATAAGTGATTGCCTTTGTAAGTACCATCTTCTCTTAGTCCCATTATTTCACCTGGCCAATCACCCTTAACTGTCCAGTTGTCGCCAAATTGTTCGATATTATAATCAACCCATAACATAAAAAATGTCTCCTTTAATAAAGTTCTAATACTTTGCCGTTACCAGCTATAATCATTAAACAGGTAACAATATGTAACACTATCCAAAAGGTACGAAAAGCCAGCGCCTTCCTAACATCATCTTGTGGTATTGGAAGGAATTCTGGCTTATCGTCGTCAGTTACGCCTATGGGCATACCAACAGTTCTAGCCCACATTTTGAGCCATCGCCGTTGACCGCTCATTACATAGCGTTCTTTTTATCTTGGATTTCAGCTCTACGTGATTTAGTTAATTTTCCTAAGTCACCTAATGCCTTACGTGCTCTTGCGGCAGCAGCTTTAACACCTTTTTCGTCAAAAGTTTGTGCTTCTACTAGATAGTTGTTAAACGCTTGAACGATTTGATCATGTTGTGATAATTCACTCATCTTCTTCTCCTTGTAAGTTGTTCTATATTATTTAATGAATGTGTATTTAAGGCAGGTTAAATGTGGTTTATGATCCGTTTGCAAAAACGTCAGTACTTCCTGTGGCTGCTGAATTTGCCACCCAACTACCATGACCTGTGGTTGCATCGTTCTTACGATGTACTGCAATGTTGTTGGCAAACACATTAGGTGACCCTGCACTTGCTGGATCTCCACAACTTGTCGTGTCGCCTATTCTTACTGTTTTTTCGTTGTTAGTATAAACGTTGCTTGAACCTTGACTATAAGCCGTTTGGTGGAAAGGGTTTGGCGTTGGACTTGCATGTCCAACATGTTTGTCTGCATTTACTCTAACTACACCAGGCATCAGGTTCTCCTCACAATAATATTTATTTATTTTTGTGGTACTTCTACTCGTTGATACTCTAAAACTAGTTCTTCTCTACTTTGAGCAGGACCAACTAATATGTTAGATTTACTAATGCTGATAGGATCTAATGCACTTACGCTAAACATTAAAGTAGTTAAACCTAGTTGATTATTTTGTTGAAGGACTACTCTCATAGGTTTGATAAGTTTAATGCTAGTATCAGTTTGTGTGTCAAGTGTTCCAATTACTTCTATGCCGCTATTCAGCATACAAGAAACTACATCGTCTTTTTTCATGTTGTTACTATACCTGAAGTTGTTGCAATATATTGTTTGCTAATCTCGTCTTGTGTTTTAGATACGCAACTTACTGAATTCGCTCTAAGTAAGAATTTACCATCTGGATTAACACTAAACATAAACGGTGCTAATCCTAACCCTTTTTCTTGTGCAATAAGAACCATTGGCTTTTTTAATGTATAATAGTCTGCTTCTTCTTTATCAAGTCTAGCTACGATTTCTTCTCCAGAACTAAGTTTAAAAGAGACAGTGTCTCCGTCTTTGTATGGGGTTTCAATTAACATTATAATGTATGTCCTGTACCGTTATATCCGGTGTTGTCTACGTATTCAACAAACTGTTCATATCCGCCTACTTTGTTTTCTCCTACGATAATTTGTGGGAAAGTTCTAGCAGTTGGAAATATCTCAAAGACTTGTTCTCTATCAAAGTCTTTGCCTAGTTCTTTGTATTCGTATTTTAGTTGTCTAGTTTCACAGAACTGTTTTGCTTTTACACAACTTGGGCACTGTGGTTTTCCATATATCTGAATCATAACAATACTTATAATTTAAATCCTGACAGGCTGTCAGTTTTGACATCTTGTTTAATTCCGCCAACAATATAACTTTCAACTTCTGTTTCTTGCGGGGCTACTTGTAGGCCACTGCTATTAAGCCAGTGTGATGTCCACGGTAACGGATTGTTTGCAGTACTTTGATCATATGGCATTTTATAACCTAATGCTTTTAATCTACGGTTAGCAATGTACTCAACATATTTGTAAAGTAATGCTTCGTTCAATCCAATAATAGATCCATCTTTGAACAAATGCTTTGCCCAAGCCTTTTCTTCTGCAACACATTGGTCCCACATATCATAAACTTCTTGTTCACACTCTTTAGCAATACTCACCATCTCTGGATCATCTTTACCTTGCATCCAATGTTTTAGAACGTGTGTACTTAATGCTAAATGTTGACTTTCGTCTCTAGCAATAAGTGAAATAATTTTTGCACTACCTTCCATTAACTTTAATTCTCCAAATGCAAACGTACATGCAAATGAAACGTAAAAACGTAAACCTTCTAATATATTAACGTTCATCATTGCTAAGAATAGTTTCTTCTTAACATCTCGCATTGTGCCTTTTTTTAGATATGTAAATTCATCTGCGGCATTTGTAAAATTATCATAGTTTTTAGTAACTGATACTGCACGTTTTAGAATCTCTTTGTCATCTAATATAGTATCAAAAACTTCACTTGGATCAGGATATACATTTTTCATAATGTGTGTATATGAACGTGAATGAATTGTTTCAAAGAAGTCCCAAGTAACAATACAGCCTTCTAGCTCTGGAATTGATACATGTGGTAAGAACGCTAAACAAGGACCACGTCCTTGCACACTATCTAATAGTGTTTGATATTTTAGGTTACTTGTAAAAATATGTTTCTGTTCTGGACGAAACTGTGCAAAGTCTGCTCTATCTTTTTGTAAACTAACTTCTTCTGGTCTCCAAAAATAACCCAACATTGTTGCATTAAGTTTGTCGAATACAGGAAATTTAAATACGTCATATCTTTGTGTATTTTGATCTTCTCCGAAGAACATGTTCTGTTTTGTGAAATCTACATTTTCACGATTGAATACTGTTTTTGCCATTTCTTTAAATCCTTATATTGCACATGCATCGCACATTTCGTCATCGTCAAGTTCTTCCTGCGGCAACTCTAATTGTACTGTTTCTGTTTCATCTTCAATATCATCGTCACTCTTATAATCATAAGTGTTTTGATAATAACTTGTTTTCCAACCATACTTATATGTGTTTAGCATATCCTGTATCATAACACTCATAGGAACTTCATTGTCCTCATATTGTGTTGGGTTGTATGACCAATTGCCACTAATTGCTTGATCAAAAAACTTTTGCATTACTGCAACAATTTTTATGTAACCTTCGTTACTTGGTAACTCCCAAAGTAAACTATAATGATTCTTCAGCGTAGTATACTGCGGAACAATCTGCTTAAGAGGCCCTTTCTTTGACTTCTTAATGGACAAGTATCCTCTAGGTGCTTCGATACCATTTGTTGCGTTTGACACAACAGAACTGCTCTCTGATGGCATCTGTGCGGACAACGTCGAGTGTCGAAGCCCATGTGTTCCAATGCTCTTACGTAAACTAGACCAATCAAGTTTATACTCCGGTTTTACAATATCATCTACGTCACTTTTATAAGTGTCAATAGGTAATATACTGTCCGCATATTTAGTTCTTTCAAAGTATTCACAAGGACCTCTCTCTTGTGCTAAAATGTTGCTGGCTTTTAATAGGTAGTATTGAAACGCTTCAGTAAGCTCATGTACTAGCTTGAACGCAGATTGTTCGTTATACGTGACCTTATGCTTTGCTAGATAGTGTGCTAAGCCTATATATCCTATACCTAAACTGCGTCTTGCTTTTGTACTAATCTCTGCCGCTTTAATAGGATAGGATTGATAATCAATAATTTCTTCTAATGCTCTTACTGCTAGTTCACATAACGGCTCTAAGTCATCTAAATTTTTTAAAATACCTACGTTAATTGCACTTAGAATACATAATGCAATTTCACCTTCTTCATCATCGATATGAGTAAGTGGCTTAGTTGGTAATGTAATCTCTTGACACAAGTTACTCATATATACTTTGTCTTTGAACGAACTGTGTGTATTACAATGATCAACATTCATAATATAGATACGTCCTGTTTCAGCACGTTCTTTAATTAATGCCGAAAACAACTCCATAGCGGGAATAGTTTTCTTTTTAATTGAATATGCTCTTTCATACTTTTCATAAAGCTCTTGAAACTCTGTTGAATCACCAAAGTATGCTTCGTATAATCCCGGAACATCATGTGGTGAGAAAAGAGTTATATCGCCGCCGGACAAAAGTCTTTCATACATAGTTTTATTAAGCTGAATTGAATAATCTAACTTACGTACACGATTATCTTCGGTACCTTTGTTATTTTTTAGCACAAGGATGTCTTCAATCTCTTGATGCCATATAGGGAAATGGGTTGTAGCACTACCACCACGTACCCCATTTTGTGTGCAACACCTTACGGTTGCTTCAAACTTTTTTAAGAAAGGAACAATACCAGTGTGCGCCACTTCTCCGCCACGTATCTTCGCATTGACTCCACGAATTCTCCCAGCGTTGATACCAATACCAGCACGTTGAGCAGTATAACGCCCAATAGACATATCAGAAGCAAAAATGCTATCCAAAGTATCATCGCTGTCAACGAGAACGCAACTTGCAAACTGTTTAACAGGGGTCCTGACTCCTGCCATGACTGGGGTTGGTATGTTGATTTTAAAAAGTGAGGTCGCATCATAATATCTCCTTACGTACTGCATACGTGTTTCTGCGGGATAGTTAGCGAATAGTGTTGCTGCGATCATCATGTACATGTACTGTGGAGACTCAAACAGTTCTCCACTACTTCTATCTTGACACAAATACTTGTCTACTACTTGACGTAGGCCTGCATATGTAAAATTCTCATCTCTATCGTGTTTAATAATTGAATCTAATTTTTTTAATTCTTCTGAAGTATACTTTTTTAAAATCTCAGGATCGTACACTCCACGTTCTATATTTTGATTAATAATATCTTCTAAAGGTACAGAATCATATTGTCCAAACACTTCTTTATATACTCCGTACAACAACAAACGTGCCGCGGCATATTGATAATTTGGTGCATCTAATCCAATTAAATCATTTGCACTTTTGATTAATATTTCTTGAATCTCCTTTGTGCTCATTTCATCATAAAACTGAATGTTAGCATTCATTTCAATTTGTGATGAACTTACACCAGTTAAATCTTCACAAGCAAACTCAACTACCTTGTGTATTTTATCAATGTTGAGTGGCTCTTTTGCACCGTCACGTTTGACGATACTAATATTAATCCCGTTTGACATATACATTTCCTTTTCCTATTATTTGTGT
>CENN01005156.1_pt1 | contig 21711 bp, 36 predicted proteins | sample 530151 | NCBI WGS metagenome assembly CENN01 (sample SAMEA2591084, study PRJEB7988) | marine metagenome | isolation source: saline water (ENVO:00002010), including
GGTTCAACAGTTACGATAGGTGCTCCTAGTGTTCCTGCTGGTGTTTGTTCTCCATAGTTACGGTATGCTCTAAATTCTTTGCCTGTGTTATACACAAGAACATTGACTCCTGCTATCTGTGTTGTTCTAAAGTCTAACTCGTTTGGTAGTTCACTCTTATGACACATAGGTATCCAAACCTTACTAAAGATTTGTTCTTGTTCTTGATCGTGTATGTCTTGATTATTATAGCACTCGCTACTAATATATTCTACTGCTGGTTCTTTCAACCAGTTTCTATGATTGCGTGGTGGCATTATAATTACTCCTTCTCACCTAGCACGATATTTATTTAGAAATTATTATAGGCTTTGCCTATGTAGTAATAGACGCAACTTTTCTGTTGCTAGGTAAGTTGCCAACCCCGAGCGATTATGCCGCTAGGGCAAAATCCTCATTAAACGCAGTTACTGGCGCAGAAAAATCTACGAAAGTAACGTTGTCTAGTGCATTATCGTTTGCATCTATAACGTTTGTTCGCGTTAACCGAGCTTACATCCGGACAGTCTCCTTCAACCTTAACAAGCCAATCGATCCTAATTCCACCCCGACGGGGGTATATTGAATTGGTGGAGTGGCCGGGAATTGCACCCGGGTCTTGCTCTTGTGACATACGTTGCTATCATCAATTGCAGTGATATTTAGCCTTAATATGCTACTATTATAACAAAAGAGATAACTAATGTCAAAGGAAAAACAATGCCAAAAATGAGAACATATACTTTCTACGACGGAGAGAATGTAGAAACTAAAGAGTCAACAAGTCTAAAGAAAGCAATCAAATCTTTTCAAGGTGGCACAAAAAGTAAATCAGTCAGAGTAGAATGGGAAGCCAAAAAAGGCGGAATGTACGAAATGACACAAAGACTACCTATGGGTAGAAGTAAGAAAATAGGAAGATAACATGGCTGGAGTAAAGCAAAGAGGAGTCAAGTCTGAGAACTATAAAAGAACAGTTGTTAGAGATGGCGAAGCTATAGAAATCAAACCCGTAAAATATTATGGTCCAGGATCCAACGGTCGTATGTGTGGTGCGTTCTCTGATACTGGTGAGATGGTATTAGGCCCAGACGGAACACCCAAACCTTTTAAAAGTATCTAATTATCTATTGAAGTTATCAGGACGTACTAGATTGCCTGCAATCATTCGTCCTCGGTTGTCAACAAGTTCAAATTCTAGCAACATCTTATTTGCGATGTTTGTTATTTGTGCCGCTTCAAAGGCTGATATATGTACAAATACATCTTGACCACCATCATTGGGACTTATGAAACCATAACCCTTTTTGGCATCAAACCATTTTAGCTTGCCTACTATTCTCTCACTCATATCTTATCTTATTCTATCCTTGATTGTGTTTGTAGAGTAATACTTTTCTACTAGAGTATTTATTGAAATTGTACTATAATTATGTGCATACAAATATAGGACAGAGTCAATGAAGACCCGTCCCATATTAGCTTTAAAAATCCTATAAAGAATTTTTCTTTTCTTGGATTTCTTTTCTACGATCTTTAGCAAGTTTACCAATGTTACCTAAAGCCTTACGTGCTCTTGCCGCCGAGGCTTTTACATTTTTAGTATCGAAAGATTCGGACTCTTTCAAGTAATTTTCGTATTCGCTTATGATCTGTTCATGAATAGATGACATAATTGTTCTCCTATATTCTATATTAATTATTTGTTTTTGTGTATATTGTTAGTAATTGTGGCTTGTAGGTACCGTAATTGGCGAAATTACCCGGCAAATACGTTAGGTGACCCTGCCGCAACCGAAGTACACCCTGCTATTGCGTCTCCAACCCTGCCCGTTCCTACGTTATTGGTTTTGACTGTTGCTGATCCTGAAGCAATTGGTGCCGAGTGTGATGGACATGGTACTGGGGGAAGTAAATGTCCTGTGTTAACGTCACCTTGTCTTGAAACTGGAATATTGTTAACAAAGACGTTTGGAGAACCTACTGCTCTTGTCATTCCACTACAATGGGCAACGTCGGCATCACCTACTCTAGTTACTGCTGGCATATGATCTCTCCTTCTTCATTAGTTCTTGTAACTTTGTATTCCACTGTTCGATCTCTTCGTGTTGTTCTTCAGTATGAGGTTCTGGTGGAACTTCAGGTAAGAACTTAATTACATGATCGAATTCATTAGGTATAGCTTCGTACTCTGTATACGTGATTAATTGACCTTTGTCTTTTATAACAAACTCGTGCATACTAATATTTATGTAAGATTATTTGCGAACTAGGTCAGCCATGCCGGCTGGTGCTTGTACAATACTGCTTGTCTGTTTAGTATATGCTTCTGCAAACTCGCCTCTTGTTTTATGTATTAAAGTTATAGCACTATGTTTGATACTATAAGATAATGCCATATCGGCAGTAAACAAGAACTGTTGTAAACCAATACCCTTTTCACTAGCGACTAGTGTAAGTGGTTTGTTTACTTTAATTTGTGTGCTATCATCAGCTTCAAACTTTCCAACAAGCTCTTCGCCTGATGTAAGTTTAATTGTAATAACATCTCCAACTTTATAAGGTGTTTCAATTAACATTAATGTCCTCCGTAGCCCAATCCATGATCGTCAATGTATTGGATTAATTGTTCATATCCTCCTACATACTTACCGTGTAGGATAATCTGCGGAGCAGTTCTTGGCATCGGCAAGTTGTTCAGTTCAAACTCTTTCATTAGAGTTTCAACTTGTATATCTTTACCAATTATTGATTCCGTAAATGGAATGTTTTTATTCTTTAATAGCATCTTTGCTTTTACACAAGACGGACAATTAGGTTTGGAGTAAACGACTGTAGGCATTGTCTTAGTTTCCGTTTCATTCATAGTTTATAATTTAAATCCTTTGAGCGAGTCTGTATTAACGTCTTGTTTAATACCACCCACAATATACGACTCGACTTCTGTTTCTTGTGGTGCTACTTGTAATCCTGATGAACTCAACCAATGCTGTGTCCAAGGTAACGGATTTTGTGATGTTGGTGTACCAAAGATTGGTTTGTAACCTAATGCTTTTAATCTCTTGTTAGCAATAAACTCTACATAGCTACCTAGTAGTCTTTCATTAAGTCCAATGATTGATCCGTCTTTCATTAAATGATGTGCCCAGGCCTTTTCTTCGTTGACACAGGTTTTCCACATTTCATAAACTTCAGCTTCACATTCTTTTGCAATAGAGGCAAACTCTGGATCGTCTTCACCACGCATCCAATTCTTTAGAATGTGTAAACTTAATGCTAGATGTTGTGATTCATCTCTAGCAATTAAACTAATAATCTTTGCTGAACCTTCCATAAGTTTTAGTTCACCAAATGCAAATGTGCAGGCAAAGGAAACATAAAAACGTAGTCCTTCTAAGATGTTTACGTTCATCATTGCCAAGAATAGTTTCTTCTTAACATCTCGCATTGTTCCTTTTTTATGATGTATATGATTATCTGCCGCTTCAGTAAATGCATCATAGTTTTTAGTAACACTAATTGCACGTTCAATAATCTTATCATCATCTAAGATAGTATCTAATACTTCAGTTGGATCTGCATACACGTTCTTCATAATGTGTGTATATGAACGTGAGTGAATAGTTTCAAAAAAGTCCCAAGTAACAATACAACCTTCTAGCTCTGGAATACTTACGTGTGGTAAGAAAGCTAAACATGGTCCTCTACCTTGTACACTATCTAATAGTGTTTGGTATTTTAAGTTAGCAGTAAAAATATGTTTTTGTTCTGGACGGAAGTTTGCGTAATCACTTCTGTCTTTTTGTAGACTCACTTCCTCAGGTCTCCAAAAATATCCTAACATTGTTTGATTCAATTTATCAAACACAGGGAACTTAAACACATCATATCTTTGTGTGTTTTGATCTGGTCCAAAGAACATGGTGCTCTTTGTAAAGTCTACTTTTTCTCTATTAAATACTGTCTTACTCACTGTTTACTTCCTCTTCCCTATATAGCACAAGCTTCACACTCTTCTTCGTCCTCTAAAGGCTTACCATCAGGTAAACCAACTTGAGGTTCAAAAGAGTTTGTTGTCTCTGTCTTAATTTCCTCTTCACTTGGATCGCTCTTGAAATCATAAGTGTTCTGGTAGTATGATGTTTTCCATCCATACTTATATGTTTTTAACATATCTTGTAACATAACACTCATTGGAACTTCATTGTTCTCAAAGTGAGTTGGGTTGTACGACCAATTACCACTAATGGCTTGATCAAAAAACTTCTGCATTACTGCAACAATATTTATGTAACCCTCGTTGCTTGGCATATCCCATAACAACGTATAGTTATTCTTTAACGTTTGATACTGTGGAACAATCTGCTTAAGAGGCCCTTTCTTGGACTTCTTAACGGACAAGAACCCTCTAGGTGGTTCGATTCCGTTGGTTGCGTTCGACACAATGGAACTGCTCTCCGAAGGCATCTGTGCGGACAATGTGCTGTGCCGTAACCCGTGCTGTTGAATGTCATTGCGAAGAGTATCCCAATCATATTTTAGTTTTATAGAACATACCTCGTCTAAATCCTTTTTATAAGTGTCAATGGGTAATATGCCATCACTATATTTAGTGCGATCAAAATACTCACACTTTCCTTTTTCTTTTGCTAACCCATTACTAGCCTTCAGTAAGTAATACTGAAATGCTTCTGTTAGCTCATGCACCTTGGTAAGTGCCTTCTTATCTGAATACTTAACACCGTTCTTTGCTAGATAGTGTGCTAGTCCAATGTAACCTATACCTAAACTTCTTCTTGCTTTAGTAGATATCTCTGCGGCTTTCACTGGATACTTCTGATAATCAATAATCTCATCTAACCCTCTAACGGCTAAATCACATAGCTCGTCCATATCATCTAATTCTTTTAGTGTACCAACATTGATAGCACTTAAAATACATAGTGCAATCTCTCCTTCTGGATCGTCAATGTGTTGTAAAGGTTTTGTAGGTAGTGTAATCTCTTGACATAAGTTGCTCATGTACACAGTATCTTTAAATGAACTGTGTGTATTAGCATGGTCAACGTTCATAATATAGATACGTCCTGTTTCTGCACGTTCTTTAACTAGAGCAGAAAATAATTCCATTGCCTTAACTTTGCGTTTTCTTAATGAAGTTTTACGTTCATACTTTTCATATAGCTCAGAAAACTTATCTTGATCAGCATAAAAGGCCTCGTATAAGTCTGGTACATCGTGCGGTGAGAATAAAGTAATATCTCCGTCAGACAAAAGTCTTTCGTACATAGTTTTATTAAGTTGAATAGAATAATCTAATCTACGTACTCTATTGTCTTCCGTACCTTTGTTATTTTTTAAAACAAGTATGTCATCAATCTCATAGTGCCAAAGCGGGAAGTGGGTAGTTGCATTACCTCCACGTACACCATTCTGTGTACAACACCTTACCGTTGATTCGAATTTCTTTAGAAACGGAATCAAGCCAGTGTGTGCTACTTCACCACCTCTAATTTTAGAGTTGATTGCTCTAATACGTCCTGCATTAATTCCTATGCCTGCTCTTTGTGCCGTGTACCTACCAATAGCCATATCGCTTGAAAAGATACTATCAAGAGTATCGTCGGTATCAACAAGAACGCAAGAAGCAAATTGTCTAAGAGGTGTACGTACACCGGCCATGACTGGCGTTGGGATATTGATTTTAAAAAGGGAGGTCGCATCATAATATTTCCTCACATATGACATTCTAGTTTCTTTAGGGTAGTCAGCAAATAAAGTTGCCGCAATCATCATGTACATAACTTGTGGAGACTCATAAATTTCTCCTGTGCTTCTGTCTTGGACAAGATACTTGTCTACAATTTGTCGAAGCCCTGCATACGTAAAGTTCTCATCTCTGTTATGCTTGATGTATTTGTTAAGTTGTTTTAATTCTGTTTCAGTGTACTTCTCTTTGATGTTACCATCATATACACCACCAGCAATATTTCTATCAATAATCTTTGTTATTGGTACTGGATTGTATTGACCAAACGTTTCTTTATAGATAGGGTAAAGCAAAAGCCTTGCCGCCGCATATTGATAGTTTGGATTTTCCAACGTAATAAGATCGTTGGCACTTTTAATTAATATCTCTTGTATTTCTTCTGTGGACATTCCATCATAGAATTGAATGTTAGCTGTCATTTCAATCTGCGATGCACTAGTTCCTGTTAAGCCGTCGGTGGCTTCTTCAACAACAAAGTGGATTTTATTAATGTCCAGGGGTTCTACCGAACCATCGCGTTTTTTGATTTGTATACCAACGCCATTTGACATTCTACGTGCTCCTGTTAATTTTAATTCCTAATTGATAATGTATTTATTGTAGTGCCGGCATCTTATAAATGCGTTGTGAAACAAAATGTGTGGGTAATTCATCCTTTTGAACAACCTCATTATATTTGTAACACAAAATATTATTTTCGATACAAACAGGATAACAAACGTCCTCATTATCGTAGTCCCTAACTATATGTATCTCGAACTCACTCCGAGAAAACCTATTAGTTAATTGTAAAGTATAGCACACCCCTAAGCTATTTGTCAAGTCGCAAATGCTGTTTTGAGCAAGTAGTTCCCAAGGAGTGGGCCATGTGTCCATATCCCACGGGTCTACACTTAACTTTGATCGGGGTAGCTTGTTATAATAATCCACAACGTCTTGGAATGGGTTCAGACTTACCTCTAGTTGTTCTCGAAACTTTGTCCAGTTAACAAGCCTAAGCTCGTAATTTTCTTGCATGATTAGGTTTTGTATCTAACTCTAAATAATATATCGCCTGTGTCACTTGTAGTCGTGTTCTTCATTGAAATAACTACGGTGTCATTAGTTGCATCACTGTTCTCATCTGTTAGTGAAGCACTAAATTCTAAGTTTAGTTCATAGCTTGATGCACCTGAGTATGTAAAGTCGTCTGTAATCTTTGTTGTACCATCTGCAATATTACATACTATATCTAGTTTACCTTCTCTAACTGCATTTACCTGTGAACTTTTGTATATGTATTCAACTTCTATATTTCTAGTAGTATAGCCAGGTACTCTTAAAACTCTTGTTGCAACGTTTTGTTGTGTTACAGGAAACCTATAACTAAATTCGTTGTCAAATACACCTGGGCCTTCTACTTCAGGAATATAAGCATATCCTGATATAAAGTTTTGATCGTAACTTAAACTTGCTGTTCTATCAAACCAATCTGAGTTTGATGAATTAGAAAGAGCAGTACCATCTGTAAACAATATAACACTATAAACTGCATTACCTTCTGTACCACCATTGTTACCTACACTAATAAATCTATTATTGTGTGAAGCATTAAATTGTCCTTTGTGTACCCATAATGCTTGTCTGTCAATATCATGGAATTCTGAATTGTGTACAACATTTCTTTGTGGACCTGTTGCCATACCTTGTCCACCTATGCTTGTAGTTTCTCCCCACACCATTCCGTATCTTAATGTGTCAAATTCACAATGGTCGAACACGTTCTCAACAACATCAAAGTCTGACATCACTCCAGTACTGTGTCCTTTGAATCTAACATTTTTAAAAGTGTTTCTATTACAAGACACAGCCGTTGATAAAGCTACCATCTTAACACCACATTGATTAGATGCTGGTGTTGATCCACTTGACCATGTTCCGTCAATACATAAATCTTCAAACGTACTGTTTCTACATGATGTTAGTAATATACCTGAGTTTGTAGTAGTTTGTACTAAACTCAAACCTTTTAACAAAATCATGTTAGCTTGGTTTAAAGTTGTACTTGAACTGTCTTGTGCATAACTTCCTGGTGTTGATCCTGAGTTAACAGTTTCAAACACAGGAGCATTGGCACCTTGTGTAATTTTTACTTTGTCTGCCCCTGCTCCAACAATAGTTGCATATGGAGGAAGTTTCAAACTTGCACTTAAAAGATATTCACCTGCTGGTATATGTAAAGTTACTCTACTTGCAGTTGAACCTTTAGTTGCTGAATTTAAATATAATTGATCAATAGCTCTTTGTAATACTACTGTTTGATCTGATCCATCACCTGTTGCACCATATGACTTGACACTTACATCTTCGTCTAGTCTTTCTTGTAGTGTTCTTGTAACAGGTAACATAGCAGTTGTACCTGTCTGCATTGTAGTAATTTCTTTTTGATATGTATATTGATCTGCGAAGCTGAATAAGTTATCATGTTGGGTTAATATTTTTGTATTACCAACTGCTGGAGATCCTTCTGATACTGATCCGTTACCAATGTAAAGTTCACGTGTATCTACTGCCCAACCAAACTCACCACCTGCTAATTGTGGTACGCCTGATCCAACGTTCTTTTGACCTCTACGTACTTGTATTCTTGAAATTTGTACTATCGCCACTTACTTGCTCCTTATTACAAGTATTTATGCGAAACGGTCATAGTACATATACACACGATCCCACCATTTTGACTCCCAGCCTTTAAAATCGTCTGGCCATACATCAAATTGCTGGTATTGTCCATCACGAGAACACATAAAAACGTGTCCTTCACGTATGTTAGTGCCGTATATTTCGTTGTGTGCTAATGCATAGGCAGTTAATTGTAATTTATAATCATCTACCCATTCTTCCTTTTTAGGCTTGTTTGTTTGTTTAAAGTCCATGATACATTCCACGCCGTTAAACACGCCTACGAGGTCTGTAGTGCCGGCATAAATCTTAGGATGGTATAATGATACCTCAGAACCCCATATTTCGTTAATATTAGCTAATGCATTATCTTTTATAACTGTAGCCATAGTATTTGCTTGTTGGCTATAAGGGTTACTTCCTGCTTTAGGCCATTCACCTGTCTCTACATAATCCTCTAAAAATTTGTGCATACGAGTACCTACACTTGCGGCCTCTGTAACAATTTCCTGTGCTTTCTTTTCACCTACTCTTTTACGCCATTCTATAAGAGCAGTCTTGTCTTTGGTTTTATCTAATATAGTTGTAACACTAGCAACATGATTACCGTCAGGACAAGCATACAGTCTTTTACCTTCAACTGACTGCTTCTTTAATTCCTCGTAATCAAACTTCTGTACTATTAGGCTCATCTTTCCATCTCGCTTTAAAATTAATAACTAGAACACTTCTCTTATTGGCACTAGGATATGTTAAATGATTTACGTTACCATTAAGTATTACTAGTTTGCCGGGTGTTGGGTTTATTTCTATATGTTGTACTTCAGTATTCGTGTGTCCTAATAACGTTACTAAACTACCATCTGATTCTTCGAAGTACATTACTGTACTAATAAGTGAATCTTCGTTCGTATGATTGTGTACTTTCTGATATCCATTTGGTTTATAGTCAATGTACCAACTGTGGATAGCACTTACTTGTTCAATCGGAATATTGTTGTCCTGTAATTTTTTAATTACGAAATCGTTGAATCCTAAAGAGATATTATTGATGTCACAAGTATTTTGTGTTCTATCAGGATAGTCTGTAGTTTCCGTATAACTTCTAATCATGACTTGTTTGATGTTCTCCCAATCAGGGTATTCTGTTTCTATAACAAATTGTCCTGGGGCGAAGTAACTATTATCCATCTTTGTGCCAATCGTGTCTGTCAGGATCTAGTGTATGTATCATGCCTGGCACTTCTTCATCAGGTGCATAGTATTCAAAGTCAAAGTCTACAACAAATGTTCTACGTGGAGCCTTAGCAGGATAAACACCGTGCCATACTCTACCATCTAGTATTACAGTTCTACCTGGATAAGGACCAAACTGTGTCATAACCTGTGTGCCATCTGGATTAGGCATTAAAGTATATAACATACCGTTGTCTGCTGACTGTTCGTTACTTCCTGTTGTAGGTTGTGAATCCATTGCCATTACCATACTAATACACATTGGACCATGATTGTGTATTGCTTGATAGCCACCGTCGTTGTAATCTACACACCAACACTTGCTAACCTTAATACTCTTAACAGGTATTCTGTTTCTTCTAATCTGTTTCATTACCCAGTTTACTAGCTTATCCCAATTGAGCTTGTCAAACTTGTTTTGATCTATTGGTGGAAAGTTGGAACCTGGATTTGCTTTGTTTACTTCAAAACTTGTTTCATTTAATGTTTTAGAACTAGGAAAGCCTACCTGCTCTGGTGTGTCAGGATTCATCTTATCTGAACGTACAACTTCTCCTCCCCACTCAGCCAAGTTCTTAGGAGTAACATCATATTGATATCCTCTGAACGTAGTTTTAATCTTACTTTCATCTTCTCCTTTGTACTCATCACTTTCAAATAAAGTAAGGAACTCATCATAGAAAGGACACTTCACATCTATGATCCATTGATTACTTGCACTATGAAAGTCTGTGCTTGAATTAGGATTTCTGTTTGCAAAGTTACTTGGTGCTATGTGTTCAGTCTTTTCAGTTGTCATACTACTCCCTTTCCCATCCTCCTGGGTTGTCCCAACTTGTATAATACGGATCGTTAAAGTTAGGATCGTCCATACCCTCTACTGCATTAACTTCGGGTATATAATGTTTAAGCATATTCTCTACGCCTAGCTTCAATGTTACTGTGCTACTTGCACAACCTGAACAAGCACCACTCATTAACATTGTAGCAACGCCTGTCTCCATATCAAAGTCTTGAAGTTTAACAACTCCGCCGTGCATTTCTACACTTGGTTGAATACTCTTCTCAACTATTGATTCAATTTCTTTTACAATTTCTTCTTTTGTTCTATCTGTCATAATTTTATTGCCCCCTTTCTCTACCATCGCAATTAATAGTAAAGGTTATTCTATTTCCACTGCTTTTACTTGCTTGAGTCTTGTGAGTCATCCAACCAGGAAATAGTAGTACGTCATTTGTATTTACGTTAACTTCTCTCCAGTAGTCGTGTATTGTTCCTTCTGGTATCCTTGAGTAGGCACACCATTGTGATCTCAGTAGTTGCTCAAACATAATGTTTCCGCTATCTTGGGGAACTTGTACATAAGCAGATACCACTACATTAGTTGAACCATGTTCATGAGGTAAAGTATGAGCATCTATATTGTGTATATTGGTCCAACTACCTGTAGCTACGATATCTGTATACTGAACGTCCCATTCACGTAAACAGATTTCTATCTTTGGCCTTAGCCAAGTCATAAAATCTTTATTGCAGTCCCATTCGTGTGGAGGATTAGGATGACCGGCAGTTGACTTTCCGCCATCTGCTTCTGTTTGATGTAGTTCGGCTTCTTTAGATTGATAATCCAAGAATTGTTCTATATCGAATCCAGGTTCGTAATTATATTTCCATACCAGGTTTGGTAAGACTTTTACTTCGCTCATTCATATACCTCTTCTACAAAGTATATAACAAAATTAGTTAAATGTCAATTAAAGATTGGCGGAGGTTGCTCGTTTTGCCATTTGGTCAACTTCATCTGGAGCATCAGATTGGACAGGAGCATCACTATCAGCTTCTTGTTTGGTGCCAAGTGTGACACCTTTCTCATCAAAGTTCTTAACTAGATTTTGTAAATCAGGGTTGGCATCATACACTTGTTTGAATCCATCGTAATCAAACTGTTGCATATCCATATTGTTCATTAATTGATTGAGTGCTTCAAAAGAAAGATAGGCAGGCTGACTTTGTGAATCAGCACTACCTATTGTGTTTCTAAAAATATTTACGAGTGCTTCTTTGGAATTGGTAGCTTCAGTTACTTTTTTGGCTGAGCTACTTCCTTTTTTTTTGAGTCAGTTAACATCTGACCTAATCTTCTGCTTCGTTCTACGGATTCTCGTTTTTCTCTGTCAGCTGGTTCTTCTCCACCGACTGCAGGTTCACTTGCTCCAAACTCATCTGCTACTGGTTCTTCAACACCTGCGTCCGCATCAACTGTTGGTTCCATCTCAGCTTCTGGATCTTCTGCTGGAGCCTCTGGGTCTGCACCCATTGTTGCCGGAGCGCCTTCGCCTGTTATAATGGCTACGCCACCTGTTAGTGCTTCTCTAGTAGTTTCAAAAACTGTGTATAAATTTTCTAATGCTGGTTTTACAGTATTAATGAATTCTTCGCTCTTTTCAGAACCAAGTTCGTCTCTGATCTTATCGCCTAATTCTAGCATTGATTCAGTTTGCATTTCTGCTGTGTCTTCCATCCAGCCTGTAACTCTGTCAACCATGTCCTTTGCGGCCATAGTTAATGTAGCGGCTTCTTCTGCGCCTTCTGTTACTTCTACGTCTTCATTTTTCTTTGCAATAGCCTTTTGTAAGCCTGCGGGTAATTTCTTTTGTTTTGCAGATAAGCCTTTTTTATCATCTTTGTCATCACCTTTTTCGTCTGCGGCTTTTGACATTGGCTCTTTTTTATCACCATCTTTGTCTAAGTCTAAAAAGTCTGGTTTTGCCTTTTCGGCAAGTTTAGTTCTCTCTGCAATTTCTTGGTTGATTACGTCTAGGAACATTCTACCTTTTTGGTATGCATCACTTGTATGAACTGTATCGAAACTTTCGTTGGTTTCAACTTGACTTAACTGTGTACGTAGTCTGTTACGTGCATCTTCAAGCTGTTCATTAGTAAAGTCCTGCAAACGTAATTTCGTTCCAAAAGTTTTTGCCAATGACTCATTTAAGTCTTTAGCTGATACAATCTTAAGTTCGTTTATTTTCATAGCTCTCGTTCCTAACTGTTATAGTTATTTATCTTCAGTCGTCAAAGATATACTCGTCTAATTGGCAGATATAGTTCCAAGTATGGTCTTTAGCCAGTTCAAACCGCATTTCCGCGGCATCTCTGCGGAATTCATCGTCTGTTTGCTCTATAGTATGCTTGTGGAATAAGCTATCCATATAGTGCTTACATAGTGTTTGATCCAATCTAAGCACCTCATTTGCCATAGTTTCGTTGTTTCTAGCTCTAGCTTTGGAATATGCTATTGCTCCACGTTTACTAAATGTAGTAGCTACCCTTTTATGTGTTGCTACATCAAATAGTATGAACCCACCTTCTTTTTTGGATTCTCTAAATATTGTATTCTTAATACGTACTGACTTACCTTTGCCTTTGACATATGGAATATAAACCTTCTTAAGGCCACTCTCCATGATCTCATCTAAGTCTGCTTGAAGTTTAGTCGGATTCATTAGCAACTACCACTGTCATTCCGTTTCTATCTACTTTAGTTATAAGAGCTTTTCTTATAAGTGCTTCGATTACGAATTGTTCTCTTTCAGGGAAAGCATTCATAGGAACAGGATGTTTTAGTTTTTCTAATACTTCCTTTTCCTCATTACTTGTATGAATACTGAACTCGCCTAATAAATCATTTATCTTCATTATACTACCTTCCCAGCCATTGGGTTAGTACCACCCGTTGCCTGGTCTGCTTTTTGTTTAACTACTTGATCTAATTCTTTTTTATTGTATACAAATGCTGTGGGTTCGCCCTTTTTGGCTAATGGATTTTTTAATGTAACCATATCACCTTTAATATCATCTATATCGAATTCAGTCTCTTTTCCCCCTTGAGTGGGTATTGCTAATTTACTTCCTTTTTTAAGGATAGCCTGTGTGACTTTGTCTTGTGCTTGTTGAACAGCTTTAACTGCCTTGGTACCTATGCCTTTGGCTTTATTGGCACCAACCTTTCCTAATTGAGCTCCCATCTTTACTCCAGCCTTGGCCGCGGCTGATCCCATCTTAGCACCTACACGACCAACGGCCGCTAATGCAGGAACTACTTCAACAATTTCTTGTTCTTGTACAGGTTTTGTAAAATCCTTTGCTCTCATTATTTTCTTCTTCCAGTTTTAAATTTCTTTCTACGTGCCGGAGCCTTTCTATAACGTTTCTGTGTCTGTGGCTTGTTAGCAGTAGTTAGTCTTTTAGTTAATCCACCAGCCCTTTTAATACGTTGGCTCTTAACTTTCATTACACTTCCTTTACGTGCTTTAGCTCTCTTAATATTTAATGCACTACCAACCTTCTTCTGTGCATTACAGGTTGCCGGTTGTGCTACAATACGTCCTTTACGTGAGCCAGATGTGCATCTGTATTTGCGAACAAGTTTACCCTTGTTTCTACCCCAAATTTGGATAACACCTTCTTTAATAGATTCAGTCATTATCTCTTTAATAAGCATTATCTACGTCCAGCTTTGTTTAACGCCTGTACTCTACGTGAAGCTGGGTTAGTACGTTTTGTACGTCTGGCCTTCCTCATCATACGAGCACCTATTCTAGCTCTAGTGCGTTTTAATGTTAGTCGTGCTTTCATATTAGGAGCCGCAAAGCATTGTGCCATCTGCTTTACGATACGTCCTTTACGTCTACCAACTGTGCAACGATACTTACGCACGACCTTTTTACCAGATCTTGCCCATATCTGCTTTTCAGTTAATGATTCATATATCTCACGTACTAGCATACGTGTATTTATGTTTGTTTTAGGGGAAGTATTATATTAAGGAAGGTTAAGTTAATGTAACTAGTATTACGACTATGGTTGACAGCAGTCCAGCAACGATTGTGCCAGTAGCACCTATAATAACTTTTACCATTGATTTATTACCATTTGTAATATCGGCGTGGATATGTTCTACTTTAGTCTCAATTTTAGACAGTCGTAGCTCTAAGTTATTATATCTTTGTTCGCACAAATCAACGTGTGCTTCTAAGTTTTCTCGTTCTAATGTTGTGGCTCTTGCCATCTCTCTCTCCATTCCTTATTCTATCGTGGAAGGGGCCTATATTTTAATCGCCTTTAATTTTAGATGTAATGTTTGCCTATGCACTAATATTTATTAAATGCCTACGTTTCATTATCTACTAATTTAAAAATAATGTTACGAGTAGCATTATTCTTTGTACGAAACGCATTATTATTTATCGTTATTGTTTCTGTTAATCCAGCAATTACTGGTACTAAATCAAAGTCATCTTTGAGGAAATCTACGGATAGTGCGTCCTCTTGTTCAATGGTAAACTTGAAGTACCAAAGCCTTTGTTTGCCTGTATATTCTGATCCAAACTCTCCGTTAGTAATATCAACGTCTTCAACACATTTTGGCTTTGTGTCAAAGTAAGGGTTAGCCCTCAGTCCGATGACTTGTAGAAACGTGTTCCAATTAGCTTGTTGGCTGATAGCAGTCCTATCTTCGCTTCTGAATTTAGTCTGTCCTGTTTGGGTGATGTCTATTAATGTAGCAATCTCAAAGTTCATACTCATACTTATAGTCATAAAAAAAGGGCGGAACAATAAATGAACCGCCCTTTTATATTAGTTTCAGTAACTAACTAATTAACTTTGGATTACGCCGCTGTTAATGTAGTTGCCGCAACAACGTCTGAACCAGTAACGTCAATGTCGTTTGGTCCAACAGTTGTTCCTAAGTGTCTGATAGCCGCTTGTAAAGAAGCCGCGTCCCACTGAGTGTCGTCAACTAAAAGTGTTGCTGTACCGGCAGTTGAATCTGTGAAAGATGATCCAATTGCGTTAGTAGCCATCATGATAGCCTCAACAACTTCGTTAGCCGCGTCGTCTTCTGCTCTGATGTCTTGTGCAGAGTTTGATGCGTTTTGTACTGTTAATAAATAAGCGCCGATGTTAGCACTTGATCTGTATGATCCAACAACGTAGTTGCCGAATCCGTTTACTCTTGATATTCCAGCCATTTTATTTCTCCTATTTTCTAATGACCATACACACGTTTCTCTTGTGTGATATGTTACTAGTATTTATAAGATTTTGGAAAAATTGCTTGTTATCGGCGTTTTTTAGCTCGACTTTGTAAAGATCTTAGCATTTGTACGTATCCTGGCCCTGCTTTTACTATATCGTCTATTACTTTAATGGCAGGTAGGTATTGTTTTACAAAGGTAGATGGAATACTGTTTCCACTACGAGCAAGTTCTAAAAACTTTTTAGTACCTACTAAATTCTTTGAACCAACTAAGAATCTATACATAGAAAGTTCTTGTCCTGATACACCTATGTCAGCTACTGAAATAGTTGGCTCATTGTCTTTAACTGATCTTGTTTCTAAGTCACGTTCAGCTAATAGTTCTTCCATGTAGATGATTATATCACTACTTCTAAGTTTGGCTCTGGTAGCAAGAGCTAATCTAGTTGCTACCTTTTTCTTTTCCATTGTTGACAGTCTATCAAAGTTTCCTAAGTATCTACGAGTGGCTTTATAATCTGCATTGGAGATCTTGAGTGCAGTTTCTATACTCATAAATGTTTCACCGAATCTTGATACCTGTCCGTTTGATAGTGTTGTTAGATATCTGTTGATATTCATCAACGGTAGTGTAGTTCTTCTTGCTACCATTCTAGCACTATCAGGATCTTTAAGTTTTGCTAAGGCTTCGTCATCACCATTCACAAAGTAAATGAAGTTATGTAAGTCTGTGCCATGCATTTGAAAACGTTTATAGTTTGTGTCTTTAGTTTTCTTTGCATAGGCTCTTGCATAAGGCATATACTTTGGATACTTGCTAAGAAGTTCAAGCACTAACATAGTTAGATACAATCTTTCACAGCAATCGTTATAGGTTAGCTTTGCTGTGTCACCCGAGTTGCGGGTCATTCTTGCTTCGTATAGGTCTGATAAAAACTCTAGTTCCATTTGCTTATTCCTTCTTAACTTGTATAAGCTGATCTTTCTTTGTTTCCGCCATCACCCATGTATGCCGCTTTAAACATTCCGATCATTTCCTTTTGGTCTTTAGCATCAAGCATCATACCTAGTACTTCATCGTTTTGGATGTCTGTTGTAAACTTTCTTTTAACATCAGGCTTAACTGCGTCTGTAGTTAACATCATCTTAAGAGTCTGTGCTTTCTCAGGAGTAATATCATACTTCTTACCACTATCACTTACAACTTTTTTGATTGGGTTAGGGTTTCCTCTGCTGTCTAACACTTTTCCTAATTGCGTAATCATAGGTTCTTTCTTGAACCCTTTATCCATTCCAGCTTCGTCATCATCAGCCGGATCCATTTGTTTCTTTAAAGCATCAATGGCGTCTTGGTCGACAGCATCAATTTCTTTTATAAAGTCATTTGCTTTCATTGTTTATCTCCGTTATCTTTGTACTGCTCTGTTAGCCGCACTAAAGCCAGCACGATTAACAAATTTAATATCACCAGTTGGGTGAGCCAGTACATAACCTTCACCACCTGGTTTGTTTCCTATTGATGCTTTTACATCAGCAGGTTGTTGTTCAAGCTGATCAATAATATTATCTTTAACTTTCATAATACCTGATACTACTTGCCATAAAGCACTAAAGGCCTTAATGTTTGTTTTGACATACTCAGTCATCTTTGCCTTCTTGGGTGCAGAAACATTACTGTTCTGTAACCACTGCATAAAGTCTTTGCCTAAGTTGTCTAATCCTGAATCTGTTTTACTGTTTACATATTGGTATAACACATTTGAAAAGTCAGTCATCTTCATTTCTCTTAATTTGTTTTTATCAAGCAATGAATCTAATGCTGATGAATTCTTTGTAACGATTGCACTGATATTATTAACACCACTCATATCTACTTGTGGTGGCTCTTGTACAGTGACTGGAGGTAACACCAACAATTGGCTACCTTGAAATATATCATAATCGGTCAATGGTTTTTCACTACCTTCTGGGTCAACTATTCTATGAATTACAACCCCTGCTTTACTAACGGAAATACGTTTACCTATGTCACTGTCTGTCTTTACTGTATAGGAAACTATATTTGGTTTAAAAGTAAATGCACCGTTACTCTCTTGTGGTGTGTTAAAATATAATAAGTCGCCTTTGAAGTAGCCTCTGTGGTCTTCTGGTATTGCCTTTTCAAACACAGGAAATACTGATTTCATATTACCTGCGAAAACTTTATAACTATCGTTAGGTTGTCCTTTACCTCTACTTAATAACATTTTTTCAATATCATCTGCTGATTTACTTTTACCGTCATAACCTTTTGCAACAAAGCCTGACTTATCTGTAAACACAAAGTCACCGTTATCATCTCTGCCAAATATAACTGCTGGAGAGCCGTCCCATTTAATTGTAAGTGATTGTGTGTTTCCTTTTGTTAATCCTATAATAGAATCAATAACACGTTTCGCTCCTGCACTACCTTCCCAGAAGATAATATCTTCTGCATGATCTATACGAGCACCTTCTCTAAGGATATTATTGAATTCATTAAATTTCATTACGGTAACTGAAGTCCTTCTTTTTCAAAGTAGTCTTTAGCATCTTTAACTAGATTCTCATAGTTAGGATCTGTTTTAATTTTTGCATTGATAGTTTCAACACTTCTCATATCATCAGCACTTGCACTATCACCCATTAAAGTTTTTGCTACTTCGTTTGGATCTTTGGTTACAGGTTCGTTAGTAATTCTATCTACTAATCCGTTTGTTGGTGACCACTTGTAACCTTGTGCTTTTGCAATACTGGCTATCATGATCATTCTATGTTGTCCTTTGAATTCACTGTCAGCCGCACCACGTAGGGCAAACTGCATAAATTTAGGATCACCAAACATTAAATCTGTTTGTACAAATCCTCTCTTAGGATCTCCATTGATTGGTGTTTTGAAATGTACACTAATACCTGTCTTTGCTATCCAGGCTCTATCATCATCGTCGGGTGCGTTTTTATCTTTCCAGGCTTTAAGTTTTCCTACTAGCTCATCTTTGTTTACAGTCGCTTTATCAACTGCAACGTCTAAGTCACCTGATGTAGGTTTGATGCCAGTCGATCCTAGCATAAAATTTACATGGTCAAGTCCTGTTATTTTTTCCAGCCATTTAAGTGTAGGCTCTACATCAGCTTTGTTTATTCGCTGTGTTGCTTCGGCACCATCTGCTGTTTTGAATACGTTACCACCCTCATTTAGTATCATCTGATTTCCTTGCTTCAACTATTTTATCTATACCACGTTTAAACTTACGAGGGTCTCCGCTTCTAATACTGTTGATAAAACGTCTTTCAATCTCCTGTGCGGTATCCGGATCATAGCTTTCTGTAACCCTATTAAGCAGATTGATAGCACTTTCAATAATGTTATTACCAGTAGATTGGATAAGAGCATCATTATTGCTAGTTCTATGAATGCTGTTTAACTCTTCTAGTATTGATCGTGTACGTTTTCTCATGGCTTTGTTCCCTTATACTGTATTTAGTGTTATCAAAATAAAAAGTTTCACAAAATCGGTTGACAGGTACATTGTTATATAGTAGTATAAGTAGCATACAACTTAATATGCGGGTGTCGTATAGTGGTAATACCTCAGCCTTCCAAGCTGATGCTAGGAGTTCGATTCTCCTCACCCGCTCCATATTTTATGCATATTTAATAAATATGTGTATGCACACTAGATTAAAAAAATCTATCAGTAAATTAAACTTTAAAGAAAAGTCATTGCTGTTTGCTGAATTGAGTGCTATTGCATACCTTTCCAAAGCAGAAGCAACTAAAAAAGGCAAAGCAATTGGATTTACTACTGTAGAATATTACGATCAAAAAGGTGCTCAGTCTTATAGATTTATGAATAAAGATGACATTGTAATTGCTTGTAGGGGTACAGAACCTACAGAGTACAACGATATCGCCGCTGATGCAAATGCACTACCAGTTATTGCAGAGACAGTATCACGTGTTCATGCAGGATTTAAAGCAGAAGTAGATCAACTTTGGCCACAAATAACTGAGGATCTGTTTCGTACAGTCAATAAGAAAAAAGATTTATGGTTTTGTGGACACAGCCTAGGTGCCGCAATGGCAACTATAATGGCTTCAAGATGTTTATTACACTTAGATACCTTAGACCCACAAGAACTTTACACATACGGATCACCAAGAGTTGGTTGGTCAGGATACACTAAAAGCCTTGGCATCAAACATCATAGATGGGTAAACAACAATGATATAGTATGCCGTGTACCGTTATGGATAATGGGATATACACATCACGGAGAAGAACATTATCTAAACACATGGGGTAATGTCAGAAGTCCTTCAGGTTGGCAAAGGACTAAAGACAGACTACGAGGTATGTGGCGAGGTATCAAAAAAGGTAAGATTGATAACTTTTCTGATCACAACATAGGTGATTACATTTCACATATCAAAAAATATGTTGATGGTATGGAAACTCCACAAATTTAACTTTTAATTTACCAACGTAAAATAAAAAACTTATTCTTATCCCAATGTTCCTTGGTAAAGCAACCAAAGGCTTTGTGATTAGGTTGTAATTCTCTTGCTATTACTTTTCCTTCATCGCAGTCATGCACTTGCCCAACTAACACTGGTTGTTCATAATTATAACCCAACCATACGATTACCATAAATTTAGTCAACATTGGCTTGTATGTGTAAAGGTTTTGCTACTGGTTCAGGTGCTTCTACTTCTGAATGTTGTTCACTGTCTTCAAATGATTCTGCTACCCAATCATGGATTTCAACAAATATGTTATATGCTAACCATCCGAATAATACTAATTCAAAACTATATAATTTCATTATAATAAACTCCCAGGTAAAGGTTCCTTCCATGTGCCGTGTTTGTCGTATTGTTTTTTAAAATTTCTCATGGTTGCTCCATGATGGTTTTGCATTTCAAAAAACTTATTAAGCATTTTGTTGTTTGGATCTAACCTTAGAACTTCACAGGTTAGAACTTCTTGGATATGCCAATCCATAGGTTGCTTGGTACTTTGCATCCTTGGTCCTTTCAAAAAAAATGGAGCCTTCCCTTGGGTTGGCTCCTGATTAAAATTATAATATACTATATTATTATTATAATGTCAACCTATATTTCTGCACAGGCATAAGAATTAATTTCTAAGCCAACAGAAATTTCTTTGATCACGGGTTTAGTCCATTCCATCGTTAATCTCCAAAAAAGTTTAAAGGTTACGTGCCGGTTGTCTTCTGACCGCGGTCCACAGTAGAATTAATTCTACTATTAATATATAGCATATTCGATATGAACGTACAATGAACAAATGAAAGGGACTCACCCAAAAGTGAGCCCCCAAGTGGTTAAGCTAATTTCTTAGCTATTTCTATCTCTGCTTCTGAGGCAAAGTTTTTGTCCCAGTTGTCTAAATGTTTCTTCATGAAAGCATCAAACACTGGAGGTATTAGTGCGAGTGCAAACAACGTGAAGTATCCTACTCCTGTGTTTGGTGCACCTACTTCATCTAGTTCCCAGAAGTGTGTTTCGCCTCTGTCATGATGATCAGCCTGACGACCTATTTCTATAAAGAACCATGAAGTGAATAGTGTTGAGTTATCCCAAGAATGTCTATAGTCTATAGGCTCGCTTTTTACACGTACCAAACCATAGTGTTCTAGATAGTTAAGTGCTTCTAACTCAAAGTTTGATATTACCCAAACAAGAGCCAATGAAGCAACTCCTAACCAACCACCTGCATAAAAGAACAATGCAAGTGAAGGAACACTCATCATATAACCTCTAATCCATCTGTTACCAAATGATATAAAAGGTTTACCTAAACGTTTTAATCTACCTTTCTCCATCTCAAACAAGAACTTAGATTGACCTAAGTGTGATTTGACATAGTGTGAATAGATATCACGTCCTCTAGGTGCGGTTGCAGGATCATCTTCACTTGCTAATTCCAAGTGATGAT
>CENN01032242.1_pt1 | contig 20715 bp, 13 predicted proteins | sample 530151 | NCBI WGS metagenome assembly CENN01 (sample SAMEA2591084, study PRJEB7988) | marine metagenome | isolation source: saline water (ENVO:00002010), including
ATACATTTTTTAATAATTTCATTTAGTTCTCCTGTTTCCGACGATAGACCAATTCCGCCTGTCATCAATAGTGAAATATTTACTTTATCATTCAGCTCATGTAGTCGAGCCTGGGTATATGCCCAATCGTTGCTTTCTTCTGAAGTTACCTTCTCAACAAAGTGTTCATATTTTTTGAGATCTATATTAGGCAAGATGTTTCCTTTCTTATTGTTCGTTAACGAATGTGCTAGGATCGATTGTTGGTTGAGATAAGTCTGTTGAATGTCCCATACCTTCATCGTCTGGAACTTCTTTACTCATTAAAAGAACGTCTTTGGTATCTATAAGTCTAACCTCAATTTTGCCTAAGTCAGGCTCATCAAGCATTACACCTCTACTCCAACGACCATGATCTACATAGATCCAATCACCTACCTCATAGTCATCTTTGTTATCTGGCCCTTTGGCATATACTTGACACCAACGAGAACGTATACCACGTTCCTGGCCATCGTCACTAGTTATAATGATACCACCTTTAGTCTTACGTTCACCAAAGTTCATGTTATAACCAAGAACACGATCTTTGATAGGTCGTAGTGTACCCTTTAGGTTTGGTTTGAGCTTAGGCCCAGCACCTAGTGTGGTTGCGTCCATTAACTACTTGTCCTTTTTTACAAAATTACCATCGGCATCTTCTACCCATGCTGTACCTGTTTCATCAGCTTCAGCATCGATCTCTGCCATCTCATCACTTGCTTCGTCCGCCTTTACCGCTGGTGCAGTTTCTTCAGCTACTTTTTTAATAGCATCTTTACTTTCTGCATCTGGTTCTGAAATACCTTCTCCTGGTACTTCATTCGGAACGGCTTGTGGATGATCTCTATAGTATTCACCTAAAACATCTTCACGTTTTTTGATGATCTTACCACCCGGACCTAATTCATCGCCACGTGCATTTACACGAGCATTTCCTACAGCCGGAGTAAGTTCATTTCTTTGTCTAAGCAAATCCATATCAACCATTTTACCTTGCATTGATTTATATTGCTTTCGACCGCTTTGTTTTACTGCCATAACATTCTCCTATTATATACGTATTTATCTAAGGAACTCACGCCAGTCTAGTCCAAACTGGATTGAGTCTATCTTGTGTATTCCAATCAAATATAAAACGTAACTAGCAGTACTAGATCCACGTCCTACACCCCATAGTATGTTGTTATCACGCATATAGCTTACCAAATAAACCATATAACGTAATAAGTTATACATATCTCTTTCTTCAAAAGCTCTTAATTCTGATTCTACCCTTACTATTTCTTCTGGGTTTTTACATTTACCAATAACATAGTTTTCAATATCTAGGTTCTTATATTCTTCTGGCATAAACCATTCTGATTGTAATGTCTTATCAAACTTGTCTTTGTCAACATCAATTGGAACATACTTTTTAAGTGTATCAATTCCATTTTCTTTTGCATGAATATTAAATTTATCTATGTCATCATTAGGATCACATAGTACCACATGACATTTATCAATATGACCTGTATAGATCATATCTAATAAATCCTTGTTAGTAAATCGTGGTATTCCTAGGTTATCTGTTTTCATCAGCATATATATAGTTTACTCGATGTTGATTAATTTGTCAAGATCATTATTGGATCCATTTGCTCGTTTTTTCAAAAGTCGATCCCTGCTCTCAAGTTTGTACATATCAAGCATTAAATTTATTTGTGATTTGGCTTCCGGATTTCTAGTTTGGAAATATTTTTTTGTCAGCATACTAATCTTTTCTTGTATCTGTTCGTCTGACATAACCGAGGTATCTTCACCTAGCGGATGATCCATAATAATTACCTATTAAGTAAATACGCCAACGTACTCTGCATACACAGTAGTTCCACCATCGTCAGTCCAAAAGTCTACTACTACTGGATTAACATTTGAAGCAACGTTAAATGGGCTAGGAAAGCCAGGACCATATTTAATAGTTCCGCCACCTGTTGTTGCCCAAGTTACAACTCTAGTTGTACTGTCGCCTAGTGTATCTAATAAGACTAATCTTATTTTTCCTACTTTGTTTGCTGTTGGCCAATCTGCAAATGTAAGTGTAAGGTTGTTCCCAATAGTAAACGTCTGATAATTACCATTTGTAAAGCTGACGTTTTGTGGGCCTGTAATTGTTCCACCTGCATATAATTTTTGCGTGTTAGCAATTAAATTTGCACCACTAACATCATTTCCTAGAAAGTTGTTTGCGGCATTTAGCTTTGCAGTATTTGTTTGAAGAGCTTCAATTTCACTCTTTGCCGCTGTAAAGTTATTTTTAACAGTATTGAAGTTATTTCTAAATCCCTGCGAGTCGTTGTCTTGACCTGCTATAGGAAATGTTGCATCAATGCTGGTTGCGTCTATATTACTTGCCATTTTTGTTCCTCTCTAGTGTATATATTTATCCTGCTAAACATTAAAGCTGTAATTCCCGAACGGAATATACTGCTCTAAGCTGTTTCCAGTGGTGTTATCAATAACATATCTGTCAATTTCAAAGTCTAGCTGTCTAAAATCAAAGCCATTATTCTGTATATTTAACAGTATTTGGGCACTTGTACCTGGTTTACAGTAGCATAGCGGAATAGCACTTACATAGCCTAATTCTTCTACAGTATTGGTCTGTGCAGTAGACATCCATAATGGTAAGAAGTTTTGCTCTGTAGTTCCTACTTTACTTAAATTTTCTCTCATATTAGTTATATTACTAATGTATCTAGTTTGGCTACTTGGATCACTAATTTTAACTGCATCACTTGATACCTTAATTGGTGTTCCGTCCGGTCTAAATCTAAATGGATCACTTGATGTTGTAGCTACTAGTCCTGCTGTTAGTTCAGCACCACTTCTTGTAGTTACTTGTATAATACCATTAGCGTCAATAGTAACACTACCACCGTTTCTAGATAGGATATTTAGATCATTTCCAAATGCTCTAACTAATACTGTTTGACCAATTGAGTTGGTAATTTCAAATACTGCCAATCCAGCACCTTCTTTAGATGCATCATCTCCTGTTTCGTACTCTACACTATCAACAGTAATTTTTCTGTCATTTAAAATAGTTTGTTTAGATGCCACTGAAGTAACACCTGATGTTATATCACTAGGATCAATAACTTCAACATATATAACTTCGTATATTGTATCTGTACTTCCTGTCTTTCTTGCTATCGCAGATTTTATTGCACCCATTTTAAATCTTTTTCTTTTATGATTTTTTCTAGTTGCCGCGATGTATTCTCTAATCTCTTTTGTTTCCAATCCTGAATAAACTAACATCTTAACCTGCTTCTGTAAACCAAATTCTGGATCGTTTGGTCTATAAATTGATGCGGGTGTAAACACATTAGGATCACCGATGAAGTTGCTGTATGCAGACCTCTGTGTGCTTTTAAGAAGGGGTTTTACGTAGAGATTGCTGTACGTTATGTTGTCAGGATCGCTTACTATAATATTGAATTCTCTTGTAGTAGCACTAAATCCAAATCTATCCCTTGCTCGAATTGTAAACTTAAATTTTCTATCAGTAGTAGTTGTACCACCGTCCATTGAAAAGTCGTTGCCATCAATAGTTGTTAGTCCTAGTAGTGTACCACTAGCAAACTGTCTTACTTTACCTACTATCTCACCATTATAATTTAATACAAGTCCTGGTGGTAAAATTCCTGCTGTAATATCATATAACAATGATGATGTTGAAACTGTTGTTGTAGCACTTACGGCAAATGTACTGATAAAGTTTGCATTAATGCTACCAAGTGCCGCCGCAGTATTCCAAGTAATTGTACTTTCAACTTCACCTAATATTTTAATTGTAAATGTTTTTTGTTTTTCAGCTATCAAAGATGCTTTGCTAATACTTGTATATCTTTTAGCTGATACAGTAAATTTATATTCTTTAGTTACCGCAGGCATATAAGGTACTCGTCCTGCAATCTCACCACTTGTTGGATCTATTGTCATTCCTGGTGGTATGGTACTTGTTGTACCGTCATCATTATTCTGTTGTAGTTCATATGACAATACACCAGTAAGTGTATTAGGATCAAATACTTCTAAAAATATTGTTACATAGTTGTTTGCTCTTTTGTAACCTAAGTCTGCTGGAGTTAACCATAATGGCGTTCTTAGATATGTATTATCAGCAGTAAATATTCCTGTTCCTATCTGCATGATAGTATTATCTGCACGTAGGAAATCATCTCCAACTAAAAATATTTGAAACTTACGTTTTTCAATAGTATCGCCATCACTAACACTTACAGTGAACTCGTATATCCTGTTTAATTTCTTTGGACTTTGTGTAGGTATTGCGTAGTCATAACCTTGAGTATCATAGTAGTAACTTTCAAAACCGTTTGCACTTCTCATTCCATAATCAAAAGCAAAGGTATCATATTGTGTTTGATCGTAATATCCATTTCCGCTTCTAGCATCTAAGGCCATTATAGGATCAACAATACCAACTAGCTTACCATCTGTGGTTAGCGTTATTCCTGGAGGTAGCGTACCGTCACCATCTGATATAAAATATTCTAAACTTTGTCCTGTTGGTAAATCAGCATCAATGGCACTTAATTGGAAGTCAACTATGCTACTATCTAATATGTAAAAACTGTTGTTAGGTCCTAAAGGTAGTTTACCTGTATTAGTTGTCCATACTGGATTGTCAGCACCTTGTACTTGAATCTTAAATGTTCTATCTCTAGTACCATCATTGTTTTTTGCTCTAAGAACAAATTCGTAGTCTGTATCTCTTGCTACTTCAAAAGGTGTTCCTACAATTTTATTATCTAGTAAACGCATACCATCTGGTAATGATCCACTAATAACTGTAATAACATCTGTGTTTAAATTAATATCTGTAACAGAACCAGATTCTAAAAATATGTCTGGAGCACTTGCTTGAGTATATGTTAATTGGTTACCTACTATTTGTTTCATATAATCTTCTACGCCATGTGCGGCATTTGTTTTGTAATGTAGCACCTGACCTGCTAGATATGAATAATAGTAAACACCGGTAACACCATAATATACACCACCAGCATCTGGAATGATTCCTCCTGTGTATCCTTGTGACTTCGCTACTTGGTAAACACTATTTTGGGCTTCTAAGAAACTATATCCAAACGCATGAGATCCTCCTGCGTAAGGAATGACCGTATCTGCTGTACCATGTATGTTTAAAAACTTTCTTCCTTTTAAAGGAGTCTTTGCAGTATTGTATTCTGCTGTCGTAACACCTGTTTCTCCAGATGGAATATAAAATGTATCATTTCTAAACATAGGATCAAAGAATTGTGTTCCTATTGTACAAACGACATCCAAAGATGTATCATCTATCTGTACGTATGCTCTATTAGCCAATGCCGCACCATTACTAAATCCTACTATTCTAATTTTAGTATTATCAACGTTTGAATAATTTGTTAATTGTGTAATTAAGTCTTGCAACATTTCAACGTCTGGTGCTTTTGTATTTTCGTGTGCAACGTTCCAAGCATTATTATAACCAGTTGGTGCAATAAGAATATGATCACCTAAGTAATTTTCCCAAGCAGTAATTTCGTTAGGACCATTACCACCATTACCATGTAATAGTATTGCAACAGGTAAACGTTTATTTGTTAGTGCAGGTATTGTTGGAATTCTAATAGCAAAAGGATAATCATATGTTACAGATGATCCACCTTGTGTCCAAGTTTTGGAAATACCTATATTTGTAGCATTTTGTATTCTTGATTGAGCTGGAAGACTGATAGAAGTTGTTCCTGGATCAAATCCTGTTCCACTTGCTGAACCTGGAGCAATAGGTAAAGTGATAGAAGTCGTAACTCTTTCTTGCAGAGTTGCTAGTCTATATCCTGAATTTTGTGTCCACTGTGGTACTGCCATATCAAATCCTTACTGTTACAGTATTTATCGGATCGTGATGGCTATTAAAATGCTCTTTGTTGTTTTGTGCTAGGGCCAACAATATATGGATATACGGGCTGTAAATTTGAATCTACTGTTACATGATAACAGTATGTACCAGCAGTATATTCTGGTGTTTTTTCAAATCTACCGTTGTATTCATCTAATAAACCTGTACCAATTTGATACTCATGATCGTTAACAAATGTACCTGCTGTTTTGGCACCGTACAAGTAACCTCTACCTGTAGGTTCTGTTGAATAGTATTGATAAGAGCTTGTCATTCTAACTACTGTTGATGATGGATCATTGTAGTCTGAATAACCATAAGGTCCGTAAATAGGATAACCGTCAAAACAATATCCTAAAATTTTACTGTGTCCATCTGCGTGTCTAAAGTGATCTCCACTAAAGTTACTTGCTGTATAATATGTTGCCGCCGGAGTTGCACCTGTAACCATTGCTGTATTCCAGCCTGCACTTGCTTCTGATGAACCTGTTGGTAAGTTTAAAAACTGTCCTGACATATAATGATATTGTCCTGAAAGCTCTGGCCATCCACCTGCATCATCTCCGCCATAGTTTGTTCTAAATTGTACAGCATTATATTCAAACCCTGTACCTGGTGCGTCTGTACTTGGATCTAGTCCTGGAGGTACCGCGGCAACTCCCGCTGATGGGCTAAAAAATACAACACCATTGTTCATAATTCCAATTGGTGTAAGAGCAGTTACTAATTGTGGGTTAGACGTATTAGTTCCACCTCTGTAAGTAAATGAATAGTTATATGTTTGTGCCGCCGCTGTATTGGCGCTTGGTGAAAATGCGTTATTACCGAATGCCTTTCCAAATTGTGCTGGATTAGGTAAACCGTTTGATGTTACTGTTAGTGTTGCCATTAGCTTATTACTCCTGCGTCAAAGGATCTTGCATCTGGTGTTAACATAGCACCAAAGTCAATATCAGTTTGATATATTAACCAATCTGACAAACCTCTAACATCGTTACTTAAAGATCCAAAATCAAATCCAGCTGTATTAGGTTCAATGTTTCTAATATCAACCCCGTATACTAAACCTTGTACGTTACCAGTTAAGGCACCTGCAAAGTTACTTGCTGTAAGTGTATTTACATTTGAAATATCATTTCCTTGAGCATCTAAGTTTCCACCTAATTGTGGTGTAGTGTCTGATACAACATCAGCAGTAGAATTAATTGTTAAAATATTTCCACTTACACTAGTGTTTGCACCTGCTCCACCTTGAATGTTTAATGTTTGTCCATCTGCTAACTGCATACTTCCTACATCAGAAACAACATTTAATTGTTGTAATCCGCCTGTAGCATTTATAGTAATACCTGTAGTAGAACTAGTTAGTGTTACGTTAGATCCTTGAACTAATTTTTTTAATTGTAAAGCTGAACCAACCTTTTGTGCAAAAACACCCTCACCTGTATTACCTAAATTAGATACAGTTGTTGACTCTGGTGAACGAAGATCTAAATCATCAAAGTTTTGATTAACTTTAATAAATGCTTCACGCAGATCATCACCTGTTCCGTCGTTTGCTAGTGTTCCTATATTAATTGTTTGTAAAGCCATATTTTCTTATCCTATACTGTATTTATGCTCTATAAGTCCGTTTGATCATTACCACTAGTACCTCTAAATTTAAGAGGATTTGGACTGCTATAAGGCCAGTGTGCTACTCTGTTAGGAGCACCGTATAAACGTGGGTAACTGTTACCATAGCTAAAACTTTCTGCTGTACCACTGTCGTATGCTGTTGGTGTACTATTATCTGTTAAAAACTTTTTAAACTGTGCCGCAGATCCACCTGGGTTTGCTTGTAGCCATAAAGCACCCATTCCACATATCTGTGGAGCCGCCATGCTAGTTCCACCAATCTTAGCCATGTAGTGTGTTGAACTTCCTGGATATAGCTGTTTACTTCCGTATGCACTTACTTGGCTAGTTGCACTAGAAATATCATCACCTGCGGCAATAATATCTATCCTTGGTCCGCGTTCACTATCTATTCTAACTTTTTCTTCACTACCATATTGTTGAGTATCCATATTTGCGACAAATAAAGTATCTTCACTATGTGGTGAACTAGGACGATTGTAATAGAATCGATATGCTCCATAAGTAGCTGTGGTGTAATAACTGTCATATATACCACTTCCATATTGTCCTGTTGTTAGATACGCACAAGGGTGATATGCGTTACCGGCCGCCTTGACACAAATAATACCTGCGTCAGTTAGCTGTTGTTGTTCTACGTCTGCTGAACTACTTTGTATAGGGTGTTTACTACCAGTCATTCCATAGTTTACAAATGCACTTGAAAAGTTTGCTGGTGTAATATTCTGATTAACACCTTTGAAATAGATTGATGTTAGTTGTCCATTATTTGAATATGTATTAGAATAACCCCAACTTTGATTTACAATAGTAGGACGTCTAAATCCTGTGTTAGGATCAATAGGTTTTTTCAAATGCCATTCTCTAATAACATCATAGATATCATTCATTGACATAGCACTCGTTCCACCAAAAAGTCTTACTGAATATAGTTGTGCATTCTTGGCCCAACCGTATGTCTTACCTGCGGCAATACCACAGCAATGACTACCATGAGCACCTGCTCTGTTCGTATCTGAATAGTTGTTTGTATAGTGACCACTTGGCATGGTTCCACTTACACCAGATGCCGCATACCAATCTATTTGATTAAATCTTGTAACCCCATTGTAATCTTCCCACTCAGGATGTCCTGTAGGATCAACACCGTCATCTTGTATAACAATGTCTACACCTGTTCCATCTAGTGTGTAGTTGTAATCTCCTGTGAAAGTCTGGTCTGCCGCTTGATCGGCTTGCCATTCTTTAAACAAGTGTCTATACAATCCCCAATTTTTATCAGTTTGTTGGTCAACTGTTGTTCTTTGGAAATTATCATTTTGTACTGCATAAGGTTCAGCATACTGATCTATGCTTGAAGGTTCAACGTCAAGTATTCTTCCATCAGCTTTTAGTTTTTCTGCTTCTGCTGGTTCAAGCATATAACAAGTTATTCTATTGTTAGTTGCTTTTGCGTGTGAAACATCACAGGTTCTATCAGGAAAGACATTTGAATCAACACCAGCATCACTGCTAGTATCTCTTTGTAAGTCATAGTCTATTTCAGCTACATCTATTCCTTTGTTTGTTATTACTCTATATTCTTCTTGTGCCATTAGTTACCACTCGCTTTAAATCCTGTTGGACCTGTTGTGTCTAAACCTTTTTTCTTACTAAACGTTTTACTCTTACCTAAGTTTCCAAAGAATGCAATTCTATTTGAAGTTGCATCTGGACTCATCAAGTTTCTGTTATTGTTAAAGAAGTTAGATGGTGTATTTTCATCTGTTGAACCTTGATATAATAATCCTTTGATACTATTCTTATGCCACCACTCACGTAGTTGTGCAGGAGTGTATCCCGGATTAAGTTGTAATACCAAACAGCTCATTCCTGCTACATTAGGAGTACTCATTGATGTTCCACTGAGATTTAATATTGCAGTACTGTTAGAATTTGTAGCACTAACAATATTTGTACCTGCCGCATAAACATCTACTCTTGGTCCTTTATCACTTGAACTTGAACAGGCTTCTGAACTTGAATATAATGCACTATCTAAGTTACCACAAACAATAGTATGAGGGCCTATGTTACCTGCACCTCTGTTATAGTATATAGGATTACCTGCTGTAATATTTCCTGAATTAATACTTCTTGTAATGTAGTTGTTATAATCCACATCAGTTGAGTAACAAAGTTTTTGTCCTTGGTTACCTGCACTCTTATGATAGTGTACACCTTCGTCTTGCATTTCTTCTACTTCTGCCATCAAGTTGTAAATCTGTGCATTGAATCTATTTGCACCATCTCCGATCATTCCGTATTGTGATTGTTTTACAGAACCAACACTTGATCCTCTAAAGTTTATATCAGTGATACTTGAGAAGTAACTTTTATATCCCCAACTAGCACTTACCACTGTTGGTCTTTTAAATCCTGTAATTGGATTAACAGTTTTTGCTTTGTGAAATTCTTTGATAGCATCAAACCAATAGCTTGAGTTTACTGTATTCATATCCAAACAATATATGTTTGCGTTCTTGGCCCAGCCATATGTTTTACCAACTGCCGTTCCGGCACAGTGAGTAGCATGATAGCTTGAACTTGCTGAATTAGTATAGTCTAGTGTTGCTATTGAAGAACAGTTAGGAAGTGTGTTCCATTGAAACTGTTGTAAGCGACTGTTACCGTTCTTGTCTTGCCATTCTTCGTGATCATATCTAAATTTTGTTTCTTGGTGTATGTAATCAATACCACTACCATCTAAATGATAATCATGTGATCCACCTATGTCACCTGTCTGAGAACCTGCTCCCCAAGGATTGCTTTCTTGTACGTGTCTTTTAAATCCCCAATTATCTCTTGAAGTAGCTGTAGCATTTCTAATAAATGTTCCTGCTTGTTCGTAGTCTAACCATTCATCGTCCCATACCAAAGGTTCGTTTACACCACCTACTCTTGAATCTTTTAATAATGCTGTTGCTTCTTCATCTGTAAGAGCAACCTCCAACATACGTTTACTAATTGGTCTTTCGTTTACTGTTGAAACTTCTCTGTCAGGAATGTCAGTAATAGATGTAGAAGTATTCAGTTCATTTAAGAACTGTTCCTTGTCTACCCCTTTATGTAATGAAACAACGTAATGTTTTTCTGACATAGTAACCCCTAAACTATTGTTAAGTTACCTACCATGCCCCCGTGAATAGTACACTGGTATACCAATGACGTATCACTTGGTTCATGTGGTACTGTAAATACTTGCGTTCCTGTAGTACTTCCACTAACACCTTCTGTGAATGAACTACCACCATTTGATACTCTAATTGCAAATGGATGTCCTGATCCAGTAGTGTTATTAAAGATATAAGTAGCACCCTTGTACAATGTAAAGTTTGGATTGTCAGCTGTTGCACTAACACCTGGTCCTGCAAATCTATATGCACTTGCACCATTTGATGTTACCGTGTAGTAGTAAACTGGACCTTGTGTTGCCGCCCAAGCACTACCATTGTAGTAAACCATATCACCAGCCGCCGGTGAACTTATTGAAATTCCTGATATTGTATCATTTACCCAAGCACTACCATTCCATTTTAAGAACTGTCCTGAACTTGGAGTTGATATAGTAACGTCTGCTAGATCATCTAGATCAGTATTACCTGCATTAATTGTTATGTTACCTTCTGTATCACTTGCAGTTGTTATTCTTGTACCACCAATAATTTTAATTGATTCGTTGCTGTTAATTGCAATCATCGAAGAGTCATCAGCACCTATGCTAAAGCTAAATTGTCCGCCTGTACTTTTCCATGTACTACCATTGTAGAATACAACATCACCTACGTTGGCATCATATATCATATCACCTGCTTGTCCTGTTAAACCATTTATTCCATCTTGGTCATAACTTCCTAGTCTTAAAGGTGTTCTTTGTAATACCACAGCATTCGCGGCATCAAATATAATATTACTTGCACTTGTAAATGTTGGTACACCAGTTCCTGATGTTTGCATTGTGTCTGCTGTAATAGTTGTTGCATTTATAGTTGTAAACGATCCTGTTACACCTGTTAGTGTATCAGTTGTTTTGTTGTAAGTTAAACCTGAATCTCCACCAAATGAACTTGCATCATTAAACTGAACCTGTGTATCAGAACCTCCTGGAGTTCCTCCTCCACCACCGCCACCTGATGAGTTAATTGTAATTGTATCTGTACCTGAGTCAGTTGTAATTGTTACGTTGGTTCCTCCAACAAGAGTTAATGTATCTGTTGTTGAGTCTGCTGTAACTGTATTCTGTCCTGCTACTGCTATGTTGGCAAATAAGTTTTGTGTTCCGCCGCCACCAGTTTGGTCAACCCAAGCTAGTACTCCTGATCCGTTTGTTTTTAAAACTTGATCTGCACTTCCATCACCGTCTGGTAAAATAAATGTTGTGTTAGATGTTAGTGTAGCTGGTGCTCTAACGGCAGTATAGTTTCCGTTATCACCTGCATAGTATCTAGTTTCTGCGGCACTTGCCATCTTAAAGTGTGTGCCAACTGTAATTTCGTTTGTTCCGTTATCTAGTGTGCCACTTACGTTTACGTCTGTTGCATTTATTGTTGTACTGTTTAAAGTTACAGCCGCTAATGTATTTGTATTAGGATTATAATTAAAGTTTGCATCTGTTCTAGCTGTTTGAGTACCACCGCCATTGGAACCTACAAACATTGGATATTGTGTTGCCGCACTATTGTCAGTTGTTACTGTGATAGTTGCCGCATCAATATTGTTTAATGCACGAGGTCTCCATTTGTTTGCACTTGCTACCCAACTTAATGCATAATCATTTTGTGGAGCAACCGTAGTAACATCAACATCTGATAAGTCACCAATTTCTGAAATAGAACTTGATACTGTTCCTGGTTCCCATCTGCTTTGTGCATTGTCCCAAATAAGAGCTTGTCCATTGTTAGCACCTGCTGTAACTACATCATTGATATCACCTAAGTTTAATGATGCTGTAACTGTAATTTTTCCTTCTGCGTCTGAGGCTGTAGTTATTCCACCGCCACCTGCAATTTGTAATGTTTCACCGTAGCCGATATTTCTAACTGTTGAATCATCAGCCGCCACTTGTATTAATGTTCCACCAGTTTCTTGTGCTAGTGGTATCCAAGCACCTGCGTGTGCAAAGTAGGCTTTACCTGTTGCGTGTACGTGTGCAAACATTCCGTGCCAATCTGTTGCACTTGGTAAGTCTGCCAATGTTGCGAATACGTTTTTAAAATAAACTTTACCAACTGATATATCTCTAGTTGAAGTTGCACCTCTGGCTAAAACTGTATCTAGTGTATCAGCTTCTGTAACAGTTGCTCTGTATTTGAAAGTTTGTGACGCATGGTCATAATAAAGAACTTTACCATCATCACTTGATACCGGAGTAGTTACGTTAGCTAATGTTTGTATGTTTGCCGCTTGTATACGTGCATCTGATCTTGCATTTGAAAAGAATAAATTAGTTGTTCCTTCTACTATTTGATCTGATGTTGTACCTGTTGCTAGATATCCAATGTCGTTTGCAAAAGAACTTATAGCACTTGGTACTGTAGGAATAATTGGCTTATTAGATAAGTCGTTATAATCACCACTGAACGGATTGTTAAATGATACGTTGTTAATTCTTACGTCTGTTGCGTTTACTGTTCCTACGTTAGTAAGTCCAGATCCACCAAGATCTAAATTATCACCGACTGGTAATTCTTTAATCTTTTTATCCGTTGTATCTACTACTAGTGGTATTCTATTTGCCATTTTGTTTTCCTACTAACATATTTATAATGCCGCTATCCTAGTTTTAAAGTCAGCGAAGTCTGTACTTGCCGCTACTTCTGTTTTTAGTGTTGTTAAAGTAATTGTTTCAGCAGTTAAGTAACCAGCACCGTTTGTTAACGTGTTATTGTTTGTTGGTATAGTTGGTGTACCACTTAATACTGAGTATGGAATAGTACCACTTACACCGTCAATGATTACTGTTGAGTCATCTGCTACAACTGAACCTTTTAAATTTCCTATGATGTTTTGTGCTGTAACTGTGCTTGTAGCATGGTTAACTATCACAGTTGAATCTGCACCTATAACATCTCCAATGATACTTTGTTGTATAGTAGCACCACCTGTATTTGAAACACCTAACTGGCCTTCAGCAACAATTAGTCTTGTGTATAAATCTGTAAAGTTGTTCTCTGCTTTACTAAAGGCTGTTCTTATCGGATCTCCGTCACCTTTGTTTGCACTTGAACCTATGTTTATATTTTGCTGTGCCATTATACTCTACCCACCACTATTTCAATTTCACCGTGTCCAGGTTCTAAATGATCTTGTAATGCTTTACCAATAACTGAACCAACAGTTGGATCAATACCTTTTGATGCGTGTCCTGGTACACTAGAAGCTACTAACATATCTCCTTTGTGTATGATTCCTGCCACCTTAACTTTTACTCTACCTGTTAATGCTACTGGAATAACAAACTCGCCTTCTTGATGTGAGTTCATTAAGTAAGCTGGATGTTCTGAAACAACACCTGCTACTCTTGTATCCTTGTGTAATGAACTTTGTGTAACTTCTTTGTCGCCACCAAATATAATAACTGTACCTGGTTGATAGTTTGCATCTGCAACGTAGTTCTCTGCCAAGTCAGCATATTGAGCCGTTGTTGCAGTACCACTGAATGTTGTTGCGTAAACTGTATTCCATTTAGCTGTTGCAGTACCTAGTGTGTAAACATTGTTTAGTCCTGGTATTACACTTGTTGCGTTAACTTTAAGTGGAGTAGCACCATCGGCCACAACAGAAACTTCTCCTGCCGCACTATAACCTGTGTTAGCACCAATACCTATACCTGTTGAATTTGCATCAAGTTCGCCTGGCGCTTCAATAAATGAACTGTGTATCCAGTCAACTGCTAATCTACTTTCACCTGCTAATGCAGAGTTAGTTTGGAATGAACCTTGTGTAACTCCTGTGTTACCTATGTTAACACTTCCTGGTATTGCTACTGTAGGAGTAACTGTACCAGCCGCTGTCATAAACTGAGCACCACCTGGTGTACTAAATTGTACTTCTGTACCTGACGTATCAATAATTAAGTAACTGTCAACTTTTAATCCTTGCATTGACGCATTACCGTTACCATCTGTTTTAACTAGAGCGTTCGCGGCACCTGTTGTTGAAACTGTTTCAATAACACCGCCACCACCTTGTACAACATCTGCAAAGGTTACTTCAGTAACGTCACCTGTACTTGAATCCTGTACAGATCTACCAAGTACTGTTTGGTCAGCTATGTTAATTAATTTTCTATAATCTAATTTGCCGTTGTCAATAGTTGCCCAACCGTTAGTTGCTGTAAAGATACTGCTATCTAAACTTATAACACCTAAGTCATTTTGTGAAATACCTGTTGCGTTAGCTCTTGTAGTTGCCGCATTTAAGTTTAACTTACTTTGTGCAATAGCCGCCGCTGAATTTACATCTGCGTTTACAATGCTATCTGCTCTAAGTTGCATATCAACTGTGACTGCACTTGCGGTTCTTTCAACCTGGATGTTTACATCTGAAACTGCTTCTTCTACCGCAGTAGCAAATTCATGATGTGGTCCATTATTAACTTGAGCTGTAACTGTACCACTTTGTGCTGAAACTATATCAGCTGTCGTAAATGCTCCTGATGTTGCTGTGTATATTAATAAGTTTTCTGCAACGCCTTGTCTTGATACGTTCTTAACTTCAACAATAGTACCAGCCGCACCTGAATTACTTCCTGATATTACGTTACCTGCAACAAAGTTACCACCTGTTGCTGGTGCTGTATAAAGTCTAAATTTACCTGTTAAAAGAAGTGCCTGGTTTGCCGCAGGTGCTTTCATTTCAACATCAATGTTCTCTGGAATAGTATCACCAGCCGCAATCAATCCGTCAACGTATGATTTAGTTGCCGCGTCTTGGTTACTTGATGGATCACTTAAATTAGTAATCTTAAATCCGCCTGCTGGTATGTTTGCAGTAAATGATGTTGAACCATCTCTTGCTACTGCACCTGGTCCTATTGGACTTCCAACTACATTACCAGCATGATCCCAACCTAATCTCTTATTAACGTAACCTCTAACTGCTGACTCTGTTGGAACAGCATCAGTGGCATTATCAGTCATTGTGTCGTCTGCACTAAATTCGCCAACAACAACACCACGTTTGAATCCAATACCATCTAAGTTACTTAAGGCAATACTTGCTGAGAACGTAACAGTACCAGTACCTTGATCAACTGTAAAGAATTTACCAACTCTAAAGAATCCATCTTGGTCTGTACTTACGTAGAATACTCTACCTTTATCTCTTTCGTCTGTTTCTTTGGTTTGGTCTTTTGTTTGTGTAGCTTGACCAAAAGTTGAATTTGGATAGTTTGAACTATTAAATCCACCTGTACCAATGTTTAAGAAATCATGTCCTGTTGCTCTACAAGTTGAAATATTAATTGTAATTTCTGCACCTTCAGTGGAAGCCAATCCAGCTCTTAAAGTTACAACCGATTGTGTATTAACCAGTGTGCTATGAATACCTGTTACTAAACTTGAACTGTTAATTTCTTTACCAGCAACGTCTGTAATTGCAATAGTACCAAATCCTGATCTTTGTGTGTATCCTGTAATCTGGTGTGTCTTACCATCCCAAACAAATATCATGTCACCGGAGTTTAATCTATCTATTTGGTCTTGTGATGTAATTGTTACAACAGCGATAACATCGTCACCTGCTGTGTTACCCATTGTAGTACCACCTGCACCAGCAAAGGTTGTTAGTGCGGCGTTTGTATTATCAATAACTAGTTTAATGTAATCATATGGACTATCAAATCTAATATGTCTTACACCTGAAGCCAATGTAGCCCCTAATGAATCTGTAGTATTAAATGCTAATGTTCTGTAAACTGTTTCTGACTCATCAAATATTAAAGCTGAACTTGGTCTTGTTGTAGTTGACTCAACACCTGAGAATTGGAATGATGAACTTGATCTTATCATCACCTTCTGGTCGTTTGCCAATACTGCTTTTAGTCCTGTTGAACTTGTAGTATTAGCACCAGTTGTTGCCAAGTTTAATTTGTAAACTGTATTGCTTCTAGTTCCTGTTGGAGGTGAACCAGGTTGTGTTGGATTTTGTACAGTTGTAACTTCATATCTAGTTGTACCAAGTGTACCACCATGATCGATTTCAATTTCTGATCCTACTAAAGGAACGTATTCTGTGTCATACACATAGATATATAATTGATCTATTGCATGATTAAATGTTGAACCACCGTCGTCAAAGACCTTAGCAGTCTGTATCATGTTATTGTCTAAGACAATAGTGTCTGGTACTTCGTTTGGATCTGATCCTGTTGAAACTAATCCGTATGTACCATAAGCATTAGATCCGTTTAATGATCTAATCTCAGCACCTGTTCCTGCATAGTAGGCCGCTTCGTTGTAATATGTAAACTGTGATACAAGTTCTGATAATGCTGTATTAATTGCAACAGTACCATAACCTAGATCGTTAACCTGTGTAAAGTCGTTTGCCAACATACTTCTGTTACCAGCAGTTTGTAATGTAATTGCGTAAGGTGTGTTTAGAGTGTAACCAACACCTGATGGTCCTGATGTTGGATCTAATATTAGTGTAGCACTTCCATTTGCTTGGTCATAAGCTGTAACGGCATTAACTTGATAACGTACACCATCAACATAGAATGGGCAAGGTACTTGAGGTCTTTTTATTCTTAGACCTTCACCTGTTTCACTCTGTACGTTAATGCTGTATGCTGTATTTGTACTTAAAATTTTTGTTCTTAGGTTTCCTACAAAACCATCAATAAACATACCACCTGCAAAACGTTTCTTGTTAATGCTTTGTGAGAAACTTGAAGCAGTTTGTATGTAAGGTGATTTAGTTAATACTGATCCTTCTGGATCAAGTACACACATAAACCCGCCATGTCCTTTAACACTGATGTTTCTTAATATGGTTGCATCACCCATTAAGAAGACATCCATTTCTTTGTTGTTCTTAGCTGTACTTGATGAGTTTGTATGATCTGTTAAGTAATGATAACCATAACTGCTAGATTCTAAAGTAGGTAAACTTCCCAAGCCACTTGTTAGAACACTTCCAAGGAATGTAAATTGTGTATTTGTTTTTGTAACTGCGGCAGTTTCACCTGCTGTTGAATCAATTGTTTGTGTTGTAACACTTTGTAAACTTGTATGAGCCGCATTGGCTAAAATGTATGTTCTAATAATAGAACTTAATTGATCAAACGCCGCTTTTGTCTGTGCTTCTCTACCTGCGATGTTTGAAACTGTTCCATCGTAGTATGTGTTAGCTTGATCCCAAAACTTTTCATTACCACCATGTTTAATATCATAGATTAATGCATCAAGAACTCTACCAGTGTCTACTTCAAACTTTTTCTTATCATAAGTAAAGCCACTCCATATACCTGCGGCACCGGCTATCTGTGCGTCGATCCATGCAACGGTTTCATCTTTTAAATATTCTTTGTTTAAAGTTAAAAGTTCTACTGCACTTGGATTGTAAGTTGTTTTTAAATCAATGCTATCAAATGTAGGCTCTCTGTAGAAATAAACGTTACGCCATTGTGAAGTTGAAACTCCGTCTACTGGTTCAATTATAACACGTCTAAATTCATCACCTTTTATTGATACACCGTTTGGTACTCTAATTGGAAACTGTTCTTTGTATGTTCCTGATTCAACATGAATACTAATATTCTTTATTGAAGTTTTGTTACCGTAATCTAGTTCTTCACCAACTGCAAATGTTAACGGTTCTAATAATTCTAATTCTAATGTGTCGTGTGTTGCACCTGCTGTAATTTTTACTAGTCTACCAACTGCTCCAGATGTTTTACCTACAACAAGTTTACCTGGAATTAAGTCTTGGTTGCTTGATATGTTTTGATCAACATAACCAACACTACCATTTGTAATTGTGATTGACCATGTGCTACCTTCAACAAGTTGTGGAGCACTTGCAATAGTTGGACCTGTAATAATTGTTGAAACAATATCCCATTTTGCCGCTACTGCTGATTGTCCTACTGCATCAACTACCTGTGCATTGTCAGTTGTTTGTACATGAACTTCTGGATATACCTTGTTACCTAATGAACAGTTCCAAGTTATGTTTGCTACTGTAACAATGTCACCTGCTACTGCACCGTGAGTGGTTGCAGTTGTAATAGTAACAACACCATTAACATGATCGTATGTTGCACCTGTAATAGTATGTGCAACGCCATTAAATGTAACTGTACCACCACTTACATAAGTGTGAGCATAGTTATTGCTACCTGTGTTTATTGATATAGTGTTTGCACCTAAGCCAATTGTTCTTACTGCAAATTGACCTTGGTATAATGTTGTTTCCATTACATTGGTAATAACTTTTGCGTGTAGAGCCTTAGCAAATGTAATAGCCGCTAATGTTTCTGTTCTTTGTGACTGTCTTGCTTTTTGTCCACTTGCAGTACTGTAATATCTTAAACCTGCATTTCTACTGTGATAGTTTGCAGTTGTACCATCTAGTATGTCTAGTATAATACCGTTAGCAATTCTTGTTAAGTCATTTCTACATTGACTTCTATCAAACAAGTACGTTGGATAAGTTGCGTTCAAGTAACTGATAGTTTCTTCTCTGATGAACTTTAAGTTAGCATCTGTAAGAACTTTTACTTCTTCGTATCCACTTGAACTAGTAACACCACTTGTTGCTACTGTTGAATTACTTACACCACTGTTATATGTAATTGTTTGTTTGTATGGGCCAATGGTTAAAGGAGAAGTTGTTATAACTTCTTCTGCCTTAGCCGCCGCGGCCGCTATTGATTTGTAAGCATAGTTCCAAGCTCTACCTTCACTACCAACTGGCACGTTAGCCATTGCGTCATCACCCTTGGTGCTAACATATAAGTTTGTAGCACTTGCAAATGCTGAATTGTCTACGTAGTATTTTGTAACTGCTTGTCTATCTGTAATTCCGTTTGGTTGTCCTGCACCTGCAAATGAACCTGGGTGGTCATTCAAGTACAATGTACCAGTCATCTCGTCACCTTGACGTCTAGTAATTGATTCTCTTGGTAATGCTTCTGACTTAATCCAATATCCTGCTAACGTTGGATCAAAGTCAGCATCAGTCATTGTCTGTGTTCCAGAACCTCCTGAAGCTACAATTCTTACTCTAGTGCCATCGTCATTGTTTTGTGCTTCTGCCTTTGAAGCATGAATTGACATTTCAGTAGCACTTACATATCTTAGATAATAAGTTGTTCCTGTTGTTAGGTTAGTTGCATCTGTGCTTGATGATTTGTATTTGTATGCAATACCATTTGAAGTAGTTGTAAATCCGTGAGCCGCACTAGCAACAACGTTACCGTTGTTATAACTTGCAATAGTAAATGTATAACCTGATGCGTCAGCTGGTTCACTTCTAACTCTAACTTGTCCGGAAGCACCTGGCGATCCTGTTGAAGTTAAGTATCTACCATCTGCAAAACCTTTTGTAATAACAAGGTCGTCTTCTGTAAAACTTGTTCCGTGTGCTGAGTTTAATGCGTTAATGGCCGCTTGTGAAATGTTAACGTTAGCAATACCTTGGTTTGCCGCGTTAAGTGGTCCACCTAAACTTGGTATACCATCAGTACTAACTATTGATCCACTGTTTGTAATTGTAATTGCATTTGAACTTTGTGTAACAGTAATACCTATTCCACCTTGTAATGCTTTCATTTCAAGAGCATCACCTGCCGCATTTACTTGAGGTACCGTATTGGCTGTTAGTGTATCAGGAACATCACTTAATGCTCTAAATGATATCGATCCACCTTGTCCAAATACTGCATATAATTCTGTAAAGTTTTCGTTAGCTTTTCTAAACGAATTTCTAATACTATCACCAGTACCGTCATTACCCTCTACACCAATATTAATTATTTGTTTAGCCATTTACTAAAATCCTACACTTTCACCACAACCGCAACTTGATGTTGCATTAGGGCTTTTAATATCAAAATA
>CENN01009279.1_pt1 | contig 19729 bp, 21 predicted proteins | sample 530151 | NCBI WGS metagenome assembly CENN01 (sample SAMEA2591084, study PRJEB7988) | marine metagenome | isolation source: saline water (ENVO:00002010), including
TCGGCGCGTTCGATAAATTCTGGAGTATCGAGCAACGCGGCGATTTCCGAGCGGCGATGCTGCTCTTGGCGTTTGCGATACTCTTGAAACGGTATGCCGCCATTGGTCTCGGTGCCGGGTTTGCCCATATAAGTGGATAGCGGCGCCAAGTTCTCAAAGGTGATGTTTGAGGCCAGATAGATCGAGTCAGACAATAAAAGTTCGCGCAGATAGGGCACGTCCATCGCTTTGCGCTTGATGCTATCGGTGATATAATCACCCATGTAATGGGTTCCGATCCGATAATCGACCGAATAGTGAAACCAAGCGCCCGTGTCACGCAAAATATTGGACATATAGGTTTTGCCCAAACCTGACATGCCAAAAAGCACCACCCGCTTATGCGGCGCGTTGTGCCATTGCTCTGCAGAAGAATATATCATCGGTTGGGCCTCTTGAGATCTTTGAGCTAGGTAGACAGTGCAGCGCCCAAGGTCAAATTGATTCTGGCGCGCCCGATGCGCCCCTTATACCAGTGCAGGCCCTTGTTTTGTCTGTACAACGCGGGCGCTTCTCTCTAGCAGGGTGGCTTCTGATAGAGCGATACGGGTTTGCAAAGCCAAGCCAATCTGGCCCGTCTGGCAATGCAAAAGGAAGGTAGAAACTGGTGACAACGCAAAAATCGCATCTGCTGCTTGCCACGATTTATATGTTCGGGGCGATTGCAAGCTTTACAGCCATGGCGGTTGCCGGGCGTGCTGTTAGCTTCCAACTTGATACGTTTGAAATCATGCTGTTTCGCAGCGTGGTCGGGGCGGTTTTGGTGCTGGCCTTTGGCGTCTATTTTGGCCAAGTCAAAGAGATCTCAACGCGGCATCTGCCCGTTCATTTGGTGCGCAATATCTGCCATTTTACCGGTCAGAATTTATGGTTTTTTGCCATTACTGTGGTGCCGCTGGCCGAGGTATTTGCCTTGGAGTTCACCGCGCCTTTATGGGTTTTACTCTTGGCTCCCTTGGTGCTTGGCGAACAATTGAGCAAAACCCGCATGCTCGCCGGTGCTTTGGGGTTGCTTGGGGTGCTACTGGTCACCCGCCCCACGCCCGATACGCTAAGTTGGGGGGTAGTGGCAGGTGCGATGGCCGCGATTGGTTTTGCCGGATCCATTATGGCGACAAAACAATTGACGCGCAGCGAAACCATTTGGACAGTTTTGTTTTACATGACGTTGATGCAGCTGGTCTTTGGGGCTGTTTGCGCGGGAGCTGATGGCGATATCGCATTGCCATCTGTCAGCAACATGCCTTGGGTCGTGCTGATTGCCTGCGCTGGATTATTTGCGCATTTATGTCTGACCAGCGCTTTGTCTTTAGCTCCGGCCACCGTTGTGGTGCCGGTTGATTTATTGCGTTTGCCGGTGATCATATTGGTCGGCTTTAGCCTATATGGTGAGGTGATTGACATCTATGTGGTGCTTGGAGCTTTGGTAATTTTTGGTGCCAATTATATCAATATTTGGATAGAAACCCGCGCTGTAAAACCGGCCTCTAAAGGCGCCGAACCAACAGGTTGACAACATATTATCAGCAAGGTGGGCGGGCTCAAGCCCTGTCAATCGAGCGGGGGTGGGATTTATAAAGCCACGCTTTGGGCTGCATCCGGCCGAGCGGGGCTACATGGATTAGGGCTAGACAGCGCGGTGAGCAACGTTTTATGCACAGTGCGTGCGCGCCCGTTGGCAGTACGGGCGGCGCGAGTCTAAGAGCTAAGCAAAAAGAGGTTTCGGTAAGATGCAGGTTGTGGTGGTGAAATGGGGTGATCGTTATTCTGCGAACCACGTGAACAACACGCTTTTAAATCTGCAGAAAATGGCATCGCGAAACGTGCGTTTTGTATGCGTGACCGATGATCCAGAGGGGTTGGGTGATTTCATTGATATTAAACCTTTTCCTGATTGGGGCGATTGGTATGAAACGATGAAAAAAGGCTGCCGGCTGAAACTGTCTATTTTCGTTCCGGGCGTTTTGAATCCGGATCTGCCGACCGTATTTTTTGATTTGGACACAATGATTTTGGGCGATGTGGCAAAATTAGTTGCCGATGTGGAAAAAACCGGTGGGATGTATATGTGCCGTGGGCATTATATTCCTTGGTGGCGGGCCATGCCCTTGGCGCGGCTGCTCGCGAAGAATTACTACTATTACGGCAATAGTCCGATTATGGCCTTCTACCCCAGAGAATTTGCGGGCCTGCCTGACGCGTTTAAGAAAGAATTTGGCTATGTGCGCTGGCGTGGCATCACCCATAAATGGCCCCTTGATCGTATTTGTAAAACGGATGAGCGTTTTATCAGTTACTTTGCCCGCGGAAAAACTCGGGTCTTTTCGCGCGCATTGGCCAGTAAATTTACTACCGAATATATGACCGTGGGATGGGATTATTCTGCTTTCATATGCCGCTTGCCTTGGGTTCAGGCGCGCAGGAAATCACAGGTCGCTCTGACCTTTTCGGGGCATGCCCTGAAGCCCTCATTGGTAAAAGATATGAAAATTGGCACGCCCGTGACATCTCGCCATTATCATATGACGTGGAATTTTCCAAAGTTTTCCGAATATTGGTCAGATATGGAGCTGCCCGCAAAACCCGAATGAATATTCGATTTCCTCATTTTTCATTGGTTTTCTGGGTTTTATTGTGCTTAAAAGCGGCCAAAGCGGTGGCGAAACAGGCGCAAAAACCTCTGTTTATGCTCGCTGCAGCCAGTTTAAAAGATGCATTAGAAGAGGGTGTAGCGCTGCAATCGGCGTTGCATGAGGGGCGGCCAATTATTGCGTTTCTGGTAAGTGGCGGCGCTTAGCTGCGCCCGCAGATCTTATCATTTCTGTCAATCGCGCTTTGGTAAATTTGCTTGTGGAGGAAGGCTCCATCAACCGAGCGCAGCCCGCGTTTTCAAACCCGTTTGTGGTGACCAGCAGCGTTGGGCCGGAGCAGACTATTGACTTCTCGCGCAGCGAGGCGTTCAGAGCGGCTTTTGCAGAGGGTTATTCGGCGGCGGGGCATGTGAGTTCCGTACCAGCGGGACTCTACGCCCATCAGGCGTTAACCTATTTTGATCTCTCGAACGATTGAGCACCACAGATCCTGCCGGTCGATCACATACGCGCTGCGTTGCGGCTGGCTCAGTTGAATGAGGCGCGGCTTGCAATCGTCTATGCCTTAGATTTGATTGCACAAGCCGCACGTCATAAAGTGACGCCAGTGCCCGAAGAAGCGCATGAGTCAATCATCTACACAATCGACCTCTTGTCTCAAAATTTAACTCAGGCGGCAGAAAATTTTGCGGATTTCTTAACCTCTCTACCGGCTCTAGAGGTTTTTTATCACTTTGGGTTTACTCCGTTGCGCGAGCAGCGTAAACTTCCTTTGTGATGTAGAAGATAGCTGTTGGATGTGGGTTATATTATGGATGGAACCTTTGCGGTATTGACCTTACTCGCTGGGTTTGCAGATATCTCACTATCGGACTGTAAACCCAATTGTTATGCCGCGTCGCAAGCGCCGCAGCGGACCAGCATTTCTGCGGGCCAAGTCTATTATCAGTTGGACCAAGTCGATACAGAAGTCTATCTTCGCAGAGAACCAGGTCAGGCTTATGGTCCATGGCGCATGGTTTATGGCGCCTCAGCAACGCAGAGACGCGATTATTGGGCCGGCGTGGGCGTACTCTACGAAGCAGCCCTTAAAACTGCGCCGATCTTTGCGCAGCTTCACCTCATGTCTGGGCTTTATGCACGCGGCGCAGGCGAGGATCTGGGCGGCCCTATTGAATTTCGCTCAGGGATCGAAGTTGGATATGATTTTGGATCTGCAGGCCGGCTTGCAGCGAGCTATGATCACCGCTCGAACGCGGGGATCTACGCCACCAATTTCGGTTTAGAAACTGTACAGCTGCGATATTCTTGGGGTCTTTAAGGCGCTTCCTGTGGTTGACCTAACCCATCAGGGCATTTCTTCAGCATCGCTGACACCAACGCTCATTTTTCGGCCGAAAGGCTGGTGCGCTGCCTTTGCGCAACCTACTGAGGCTTGTTCTGGTTGTGAAGGCTTTGATTATTAGCTACATCTTACGAGTACGTGATAATGGGAGAAAAACATGAAAACGTTAATGCCTAAATTATTTGTCTTTGCCATCGCGGGCGCGCTGGCAACGGAAACATTGGCAGAAGAATGGAACGTATCGGTGTGGGGAAAACGCCGTGCCTTCACAGAGCATATTCATAAATTGGGCGAATTGCTTGATCAAAAGACAAACGGCGAATTCACGCTGAATATCAGCTATGGTGGTTTGTCGAAAAACAAAGAAAACCTCGATGGAATTAGCATTGGCGCGTTTGAAATGGCGCAGTTCTGCGCCGGCTATCATGCCGATAAAAACCGCGTCGTGACCGTTTTGGAACTACCCTTTTTGGGCGTTGAGAATCTAGCGCAAGAAGTGGCGGTTTCTGCTGCTGTTTATGCGCATCCCGCCGCCACCGAAGAAATGGCGCAGTGGAATGCGAAGCTGCTGATGACCTCACCGATGCCACAATATAACTTGGTCGGCACGGGCGAGCCCAGAACCACGCTGAGTGATTTTGAAGGAATGCGGGTGCGCGCCACTGGCGGTTTGGGAAAAGCCTTTGCTGCTGCGGGAAGCGTTCCAACATCGGTGACGGCAACAGAAGCCTATCAAGCGATGGAATCTGGCGTTGTTGACACGGTGGCCTTTGCGCAGCACGCGCATTTGTCTTTCGGCACAATCAACCAAGCCGATTGGTGGACGGCGAATTTGAACCCCGGCACGGTGAATTGCCCCGTCGTGGTCAATATTGATGCCTATGAGTCTTTGTCAGACGCGCATCGCGAAGCGCTGGATGGATCTGTGCAGGAATCGCTTGATCATTATGTGGCTAATTATGGTGAGTTGCTGGCCAAATGGGATTCCGTCTTGGCTGAGAAAGGCGTGACCAAAGTTGAGATTAGTGCCGATGTAATCGATGCGTTCCGCGCCAAAGCAGCGGATCCGATCCGCGATGCTTGGATCGCAGACATGGAAGCCCAAGGGCTGCCAGGTCAAGAGCTTTATGATCTGGTGATGTCCACTTTGGCAGAGGCCAAAGCGGCCAATTAAGCCAGTTTAGAAAAATGATGGGCCGCCCCAGATCGGGGCGGTCTGCTTATATCTAAAGCTAGGAGGGTGAAATGGCAGGATCTGCGGCGGTATTAGAAGATTCAAGCCTTCTGAGCCGGCTTGATCGCGCTTTGCTTCCAATTGAGCGATTTTGCGCCTTGATCAGCGGGCTGGCGATTTTTTCATTGATGTTTTTGGCAGCTTATTCGGTGACAGGTCGCAAATTTTTCGCCTCTCCCCTAGCGGGCTATGTTGATTACATCGAAGCAGCAATGCCCGTTATCGCGATCATGGGCGTCTCTTACGTGCAACGTGATGGTACCCATATCCGCATGGACATGCTGGTCTCGGCCTTAAAAGGGCGCGTGCTTTGGCTGTTTGAGCTGCTATCTGTCTTATTGATTTTGGTCTTGATGATGGCTCTTACTTGGGGAGCATGGGAGCATTTTGACCGCTCTTTTGACTGCGCCCGCCCTTTATGTAGCCGTGACAGCTCAGTTGATATCGGCATTCCAGTTTGGCCCTCAAAGCTTATTGTTCCTGTCGCCTTTGCGGTGTTGTGCTTGCGGTTGCTGTTGCAGGCCGTTGGCTATGGCCGGGCTTTGATCTTTGGCTTGGAAAACCCGGTTGCCGTACCTTTGACCCTAAGCGTGGCCGAGCAGGCAAAGCTTGAAGCGCAGGCGCTGGAAGGGGCGGATTGATGGATAATATTACGATCGGCCTTTATGTCAGCACGGGCATGCTGGTTATGGTGTTGCTCGGGATGCGCGTGGCCTTCGCGGCAGGTCTGGCGGGGTTTGTGGGCTTGGTATGGCTGCGGTGGAATGGGTTTGATTATGACCCTGCGCGGTTCGGAAAAGCCTTGCAAATCAGCGTGAAAGTAGCGGGATTGACGCCGCATTCCAAAGTAAGCGCGCAGGTTTTAAGCCTAATTCCGGTATTCATATTGATCGGTTATCTGGCCTATTATGCAAAATTGACCGTGGCGTTGTTCGAAGCAGCCAAACGTTGGATTGCCTGGGTGCCCGGTGGCTTGGCGGTATCAACGGTGTTTGCAACTGCGGGCTTTGCAGCGGTGTCCGGCGCTTCGGTGGCCACGGCGGCGGTGTTTGCGCGGATCGCCATTCCGGAAATGTTGAAGATTGGCTATAATAAGCAGTTTGCGGCGGGTGTTGTGGCCGCTGGAGGAACGCTGGCCTCGTTGATCCCGCCCTCTGCCATTCTGGTGATCTATGCGATTATCGTTGAGCAAGATGTGGGCAAGCTGTTGCTTGCGGGCTTCATTCCGGGCGCTTTTTCGGCCATCATCTATGCCACTTTAATCATTGGCATCGCGGTGAGTTTTAAAACGGTGGGGCCGCCAGTATCCGGGTTCACCTGGCGCGAACGCTTCGAAAGCCTGCCGCCGGCGCTGCCGATTGTGGCCGTTGTGGTGATCATTATTTTCTTTGTTTACAACCCGTTTGGCGAAGCTTGGGGCACGCCGACGGAAGGCGGCGCGGTCGGTGCGTTTATCGTGTTTGTGATGGCGCTCTATCGGGGGATGCGCTGGAAGCAGTTGGGTGAAGCCTTGTTGGAAACCGCAAAGTTGACGGTGATGATTTTCACAATCATCTGGGGTGTTTTGATTTATGTGCGGTTTTTGGGGTTTGCCAAACTGCCCGATGCGTTTTCGGACTGGATTACATCGCTGGACATGGCGCCCATGTTGATTTTGATCTGTATCCTATTGGCCTATGCGGTGCTGGGCATGTTTATGGATGCGATTGGCATGTTATTGCTGACCTTGCCGGTTGTTTATCCGGCGGTGATGGCGCTGAATGGCGGGGAAATGGTCTCTGCAGCAGATAGCGCCTTTGGCATGTCTGGCACGATGTGCGCGATTTGGTTCGGAATTCTGGTGGTGAAAATGGCCGAGTTTTGCTTGATCACGCCACCTATCGGTTTGAACTGCTTTGTGGTGGCGGGTGTGCGCGATGATTTGAGCGTTCAAGACGTGTTCAAAGGGGTTATGCCTTTTTTCCTTGCCGATGCGGTGACGATTGCGCTTTTGGTCAGCTTTCCCTCGATCGTGCTTTGGCTTCCGTCGCTCGCTTCGTAGATAGGGTGTTTAAGGGTTCTAAAGGCTTTTGCGCAGCGCATCAAACCCGCGCAATTCTTTGATCAAATCACCCATTTGATCGACCGGAATCATATTTGGGCCATCGCTTGGCGCGGTGTCCGGGTCTTGATGGGTTTCGATAAACAGCGCAGCAATGCCAACCGCGCAGGCAGCTCTGGCCAGAACCGGCGCGAATTCGCGTTGACCCCCTGATGTATTGCCTTGCCCGCCCGGTTGTTGAACCGAATGCGTGGCGTCAAACACCACCGGATAACCAGTATTGGCCATAATCGGCAGGCCGCGAAAATCACTGACCAAAGTGTTATAGCCAAACGAGGTGCCCCGGTCGCAGAGCAAAATTTGATCATTGCCGGTGCTGGCGATTTTATCGGCCACATTCTGCATATCCCAAGGCGCCAAAAACTGGCCTTTTTTAACGTTGATTGCGCGGCCGGTTTTTCCCGCCGCCAAAAGCAAATCGGTTTGCCGGCATAAAAATGCGGGAATTTGCAAAATGTCCACCACGCCGGCGGCTGTTTGGCACTGCGCTGCCTCATGCACATCGGTTAGAATGGGGCAGCCAAATGCCGCGCGTATATCGCTAAGAATCCGCAAACCTTCTTCAATTCCAAGGCCCCGCTGCGTGTTTATTGAGGATCTATTGGCTTTATCATAGCTCGCCTTGAAGATGAATTGGGTGCCACTTTTTGCACAGGCTTCAGCGATTCTTTCGGCCATCATGAAGGCGTGATCGCGGTTTTCCAGCTGGCAGGGGCCTGTGATCAGCGCGAACGGGTTGGTGCCGCCAATGGCAATATTGCCCACTTTTATGATTTTACCCTGCATATCAACCCTCTATCACGCTTTCTATTCGCGCCACGTCTTCGGGGTTGTTTAATTCCCAAAACACTTTGCCGCGCGCGTCGACTTCGACGCATTTGACCTTGCGCCCATTTTCCAAAAAGCGCAGCTGCTCCAAACCTTCCAGACCTTCCAAAGGACCTTGTGGCCAGGTTAAATACTCCGCCAAGGCGCTGGGCCGATAGGCGTAAACGCCCACATGATGAAAGGCGGGCAGGGGGGCTGCATTGGGCAGCGCGCTGAGATTGATAAAGGGCAACACCTCTTTTGAAAAATACAACGCGTGCTGGTTGTTGTCGAAAACCGCGGTGGTCCCGCCCACCCGCCCGTTGCGGCGGTCTTCCAAGAAATGCCCATGCGTCAGACGATCAAGGCGCAAGACCGGCGTGGCCATTTCTGCGGTCGGATCGTCTTGCATCGCCTTGATGAGCTTTTCAACAAACCAAGCCGGGGTGAGCGGCGCATCGCCTTGCAAGTTGACAATCAGGTCTGAGGTCAACTTTGCCCTTTCTACCGCTTCCGCGCAGCGTTCGGTGCCATTCGCGCATTGCTCTGAGGTCATGATAACCTTGGCCCCAAACAGCTCTACCGCCTCGGCGATGCGGCGATCATCCGTGGCGATAAACACATCCTCAACGCCCTCGACAGCTCTGGCTGCCTGCCAACTGAGCTCGATAAGCGACTTTTGCGCACCATTGGGCAGTTGCAGTTGTACCAGGGGCTTTCCAGGAAAACGAGAGCTGGCATAGCGGGCGGGGATGATAATGCTGGTTTTCATGCCACGCCCGCGCGCAATAAATCGTGGATATGCAATATACCACAGGCTATTCCAGCGTCATCCACCACGATAAGGACCGAGATTTTATGCGTGTTCATTATTCGCAGCGCATCTGCTGCAAAATCATCTTCGGCGATAGTGATCGGGGCCGGGCTTGCAATGTCAGCTGCGGTTTTATCCATCAAGCCCTGCATATGACGGCGCAAATCCCCATCTGATATCAACCCGGTGAGCCTATCATTTTCAATCAGAGCGGCCACGCCAAAGCCCTTGGATGTCATTTCCAGCAAGGTGTCCGCCATCGAGCTTTTGGCTGAGACAATCGGCAGTTTTTCCGGCCCATGCATCAACTGGCCCGCGCGCATCATTTGGGCACCCAGCTTGCCACCGGGATGAAAGGTTTGAAAGTTTTCGGCGCGAAAGTTGCGCTGCTGCATCAAGGCAACCGCGAGGGCATCGCCCAAGGCCAATGCCATAGTTGTTGAGGTGGTTGGGGCCAAGCCAATCGGGCAGGCCTCGGGCGCATCGGGAAGCGTGAGTTTGAAGTTTGCAGCTTTGCTGAGCGTGCTTGCACCATTCGAGGAAATCGCGGCCATTGGAATTGAAAATCGCCGCGTATGCGCGATCATATCTTTCAGTTCGGCGGTTTCGCCGGAATTGGAAATCAGCAGGCAGAGATCCTGCGGGCCAATCATCCCAAGATCACCATGGCTGGCTTCGGTTGCGTGGATGAAATAGGAGGGTGTGCCGGTGCTGGCAAATGTGGCCGCAATTTTGCGCCCGATATGGCCAGATTTCCCAACGCCTGAAACGATCACCCGCCCTTGGCAGGCCAGCATAGCCTCGGTTGCGGCCTGAAAATCAGGTGGTAACTGCGTGGCCAGTTTGGCCAAGGCAGCGGCTTCGGTGTCTAAGACGCGCTGCGCATGTTGCAGGATACTGCTCGCGGCGGGATCTGGCATCGTGTTTCATCCTTTAGGTGTGCATCATTTTACGGCGCTTTGCAGCGCCGTTCAAACCCTAACTGTAATAGCTGTTATACCAGTCAACAAATTTTCGGACACCGGTCTGAATGTCTGTTTTCGGTTGGTACCCGGTGAGGGCTTGCAAAAGGCTTGTATCGGCCCAGGTCGCGGGCACGTCGCCTGCTTGCATATCCATCAAATTGCGCGTTGCAGAGCGCCCAGTGGCGGCTTCGATCGCAGCAATAAATTCTTCCAATGCGACGGGCGCATTGTTGCCAATATTGATCACCCGATGCGGCGCAACAGGCGACAGGCTGTCCTCTGCCGTTACTGGTGTGTCTGAAGGCGGGGTTTCGATCAAAAGTATCAGGGCTTGCACCAAATCATCCACATAGGTGAAATCACGGCGCATATTGCCATGATTATACACATCAATGGGTCGATTGTTCAAAATAGCGTCGGTGAATTTAAAAGGCGCCATATCGGGGCGCCCCCAAGGACCGTAGACGGTAAAGAACCGAAACATCGTGATCGGTAAGTGGTATAGATGCGCGTATGAATGAGCCATTGCCTCGGTTGATTTTTTGGTGGCGGCGTAAAACGACATTTGATGATCGGCGCGCTGCGTTTCCTGATAGGGCATCGTCTCATTGGCGCCATAGGCAGAAGAGGTGGAGGCCAGCAACATATGTTTGGGCGGATGCGCACGGGCGGCCTCTAACAGTTCGAACGTACCGATCAAATTGCTGTTAAGGTAGCTGCGGGGATTTTCGATTGAATAGCGCACGCCGGCCTGCGCAGCCAAATGGATCACTGCATCAAAACTATTGGCTTCAAATAGGTTTTTCAGCACATCCGGGTCTTCAACCGCGGCGTGATGAAACCGAAAATTGGGATGCCTAGTCAATGGCGCAAGCCGAGCCTGCTTCAATTGCGGGTCATAATAATCGTTTAAATTGTCAATACCCGTCACGCGGTGCCCAGCCTTCAACAATTGTTCGGCAGCGTTTGCACCAATAAAACCTGCAATGCCGGTGATAAAAATATGCATATGTTGCCTTTCCCGTCAGCCGCCATGAAAATCTAAGCGGCCTGTTCGCCTCGCCAATGGTCTATGCCCCCCACGCGCGCGGGTCTAGACGTATAAGTAGATTTTTTACGCGCCTTACCGATAGATCGCGTTCAATTGAAAGCAAAATCAAGCCCTGGCTCCCTTTTTAAAATGGTTTGGCGCTGATTGGATTGGCGCGTTTTGCAGCGGGCAGGGCAACGATTGTTCCGTGCTGTCGACGATTTGCGGGCTAGGGGGTAAGGCCGAGAATATGCGCCGTTGGCAAAAAAGACGCCGCGCAGACAGGCAGTTAGCTTGGTAAAAACCTGTCCTAGATAAAATACTTTCGTTATGGTAGTTTGGCCTCGCGGATGCTCGCCAAAGGCGCATCGATATATTGGGATATGATAGGGAAAATTCATGTTTGGTTTTGGAAAAGCAAAACTGTTTCAAACGCATCAAACGCTGCTGTATCAATGCATGCATTTTGGCGAGTTTGCATTGGGTTTGGCGCAAGAAAACGCAGATGAAGATCAAATCGAGTTTTGGGAAACCAAGTTGGCGCGTATAACCAAGCTGCGCGATGCCAGCCTGCGCAAAAACGGTATTCTTGATAAGGAAGACGGTTATTTTTTGGAAGCGTTGCGCGAAAAATGCGAGGAAGTTTTCTACAAAACCGAGCTGTCAAAACAACAATCTTTTGACGATACTTTTATACCGGATGGCGGATGGGAAGATCATTTCGAGGATATAAGAAGCAATTTCTAAGCGAAAATCTGCGCTAGCCCGCGTTGTTTTAAGCGGCAGCGGCGCAGAGGATAAAGAAACATGGATCGCCGCAAACCCGTCAGGATCTTTACCCAGTTGATTCCGAAGCTTTAAAACATCGATGGTCGTGAAGCGGCTATAGATCAACCCAGTGGAGTGTCTTAAAAATGACAGAAATATTTATGCCCATGTTCTACATGATGTGTTTGACGGCCACCGTGTTTTTATTTTCCACCGGCATCAGGCTCAAAGAAATCTATCTTACTTCGAGCGATGCATCTGTTGATGGAGAAGAACACCGCCATCCTCCCTTTGATAATGGAAGCGTGGTGTTACGCAACTCTCAGAGAAACCTTACAAATCTATTTGAGTTTCCAGTTTTGTTTTACACCGTCTGCATTTCAATATTTGTGACAAATACGAGCGATGCGTATTTCGTGCAATTGGCCTATTGGTATTTTTACCTCCGCACAATTCATTCATTTTACCACATATTTTTCAATCACTTAGCGATCAATGGTGGATTTCCAATGCGCGCTATAATTTGGATCCCGTCAACGGCAGTGCTTGTGTGGATGTGGATCCGATTTATCACTCTTATTTAAGGGTCGCGCCTTGACTGCGCCCTTTGCCATCACAAGCGCTGTTGCGTCAGCCCAATGCGCGCCGCTGCGCTGTGGGCGCTTATTCTGCGCTATTGAAAGTGAAACGCGGCCGCTGTGAATTCATATGACGTTCACAGCCGCTCTGACCAAAGGCTTGCCCGCCTCTAAAATTAAAGGTCAGCGCAAGCTGCTGCCATTTTGGACGGGCAGGATCGTTTTTTTGACGGCTTTTACAGTTGCTAATTTAAATGGGACATTGCGCAAATTTGGCGGCGCTATCTTTTACGGTGCTAAGCGCGCCGACTGCCTCTGTTATGCTGAGAATGGTTGGGAATTCTGCAAATGGGTCACCCCCACAGGCCTCTCTTAAGATACCAAAACCTCCGGTTTCTTGAACGGCGCGCACGCAGGTATAGAGGAAGATATCGGCATAAGAGCAGGTGTCTCCAGTTAAAAACGGCCCTGTTTTTTGCGCGCTCAAATGCTTTTCAAGAAATTCAAAACGGCTTTTATGCAGCCTAGTCAGATTAGCGATACCCGCATCTTTACCGCCATCAGCGAGGCTGTCAGTTAAACGCAGATTTCTCCAAAAGGTTTCATTATGCCCCGTAATAATATCGTGGAAGGGCGATAAAACAAAGGAATAGTAATCCTGCACCCAAGCCCAATACATGTTGACGCGGGCGGCCTCTTCATTGTTTTTGGGCGTTAACGGGCCAGGATATTGTGCGACCAAATATTGCACGATCGCCATCGAGTCGTTCAATTCCAACCCGTTCGACATATCCTTCATCCAAGGAATAATTCCAAAGGGCGCTTGCGTATCTTTATCGAAATCCTCCCCCATCGGGCTGGAAAGAAGATAATTTACCTCAATGCCGTGCAGAGCGCAGATGAGGTTTATCTGCTCTCCGCGACCAATAACGGGGAGATAGGCTAATTCGATCTGTTTCATTTGACCCTCACATGAATATCGCTGTGAAACTTTTAAACAATGTAATGGGTTTTAAATAAAGGTTTTTTTTCAATTTTTTCATTGCGCATAGCTGTAAAGTCTTGCCGGTGATGTTTTTTGATCAGTTCATTGGTGTTTGATCAAGCTTTTAAGCGCAGCAACCTATGGGCTGCTTACGTTTCCTGAGACGAGGTGCATGTGTCAGGGGATATCTTAGATCCTCAAAAAAACGACGCTTGACTAGGGGCTTTCTTTTCCGACCGCTTTGTGTAAACTCTGCCCTCAGCACCTGTAGCCAATACGAGAGTGCCGGTATCGCCGGTTGTCTTTTGGGAGGAGGCAACTGGCGATACAGCGTTTATATGGGTACAGGCTGTCCATCCATATCTTTGTTTGAAAAGGTCCAACTATGTCTGTGGTCCGCGCACATGATGATCGACCTGCGGGTTTGGCAAACCGTGCGGCACGCCGGGCGCGCAATGCCCGGGCTGACTCTGCGATCGCTTTTTTACGTGGTGCGGCGCTTTGTGATCCGCGTAGTTGCCTGAATGCCGCACAGCAAGATCGGGGCGCGGCATATGCGCTCTGACAATTTCATGGGTATCTGTTTTATGGCTTTGGGCATGTTTTTGTTTTCGGCTGTGGATACGATGGCAAAGTTTTTATCTGATGGCATGCACCCGATTCAGATCGTTTGGTTCCGCCAATTGGGGTTGCTATGCGGCGTCATCGTATTTTTGCTGCTGCGCGGCCCGGCTTTTTTGATCTCAAAGCAACCGTTATTGCAGGTGATGCGCGGGGTAACAGCGGCAGGATCGGCCTGTTTATTCGTGATGGCTTTACGCTATGTGCCGCTTGCTGACGCGGCGGCGGTCAGCTTTGTGGCTCCTTTTATCGTGATCGTATTGGGGGTGAGTGTTCTGAAAGAAAAAGTTGGGCTGCGGCGTTGGATTTCGGTGATTTTGGGTTTTGTGGGAACCTTGGTTGTGATCCGCCCGGGGCAAGATGTTTTGCATCCTGCGGTGTTTTTGGTGGTGGGCGCTGCGTTTTTCTTCGCCTGCCGGCAGGTGTTATCGCGGTTTTTAAGCCATGCGGATCCTGTGGCTACGACGGTGGCCTATACGGCGATTACGAGCATGGGTTTGATCACTTTGACGTTGCCTTTCGTATGGCGCATGCCGGATTTTTCGCGCGATGGGCTGCTCTTGTTGGCGATGAGCATTCTGGCCGCTTTGGGTGAGTTTTCGGTGATCAAAGCGCTCAGCCTTGCGCAAGCCGTTGTGGTGGCGCCGGTGCAATATAGTTTGATTATCTGGAGCACCTTCTATGGATATTTGGTATTCGCGCAGATCCCCGATTTTTGGACTGCAATCGGCACGTTGATTATTGTGGCATCGGGTATTTATGCGCTGCGCCGTCAAGCGGTCAGCGAGGCAGCCTAGCAATAATCGCGGGGATGTATTGCAAACGCGTCGTGTGGATTGGCGATAGCTGGCATGCCGAGCCGTGGGGATATTGCGCCCTCATTTTGCAAGAGCTTCTGACAAAGTGGCAGATCGGCGCGGCTTTTGCGTGAAATCCGCATTAAAAGCGTCTCACCGCTTTGCTTGCAAAAAGGCGTATTCCTGCGTTAGGAGGATGGCACGCAAACCCTAGGATGTATCTTTATGCTTACGCGCCCCACGGTCTCTTCGCAGAATTTGCATCACGCGGCCCGGCTGAGCGTGGCGCCGATGATGGATTGGACGGATCGGCATTGCCGCTATTTGCATCGGTTATTGTGCCAGAATGCGCTGCTATATACCGAAATGGTCACGGCGCTTGCATTGGTGCGTGGACGCGCCTTGCATTTGCTCGATTACCATCCGGCTGAACATCCGGTGGCGTTGCAATTGGGGGGCTCGGACCCTGCCGAATTGGCAGAGGCTGCCAAACTGGGCGCTGAGGCAGGATATGATGAAATCAACCTCAATGTTGGATGCCCCTCTGACCGGGTACAATCGGGTCGCTTTGGCGCTGTATTGATGCGCGAACCCGGGCTTGTGGCTGAATGCTGCGCGGCCATGCGCTCTGCTGTGAATATTGAGGTTACGGTCAAATGCCGGATCGGCGTTGATGATCAAATTCCCGAGCAGATATTGCCCGAGTTCTTGGCGCGTGTTTCGGCGGCGGGTATCGGGCGCTTTATCATCCATGCGCGTAAAGCGTGGCTAGAGGGGCTGAGCCCGAAAGAAAACCGCGATATCCCTCCGCTTGATTATGGTTTAGTGTTGCAGATGAAAGGCCTGTTTCCGGCGCTGCACTTGTCGATCAATGGCGGTGTAACCGCGTTGGGACAGGCGCAATATTTCCTAGATGCGGGATTGGATGGGGTGATGATTGGCCGTGCGGCCTATCATCAGCCAACCGATCTTCTCGCCAATGCGGATAGTGTTATTTTCGGGCAGGATCGGGTAATAGATCCGGTCAATGTCGTGCATCAGATGATGCCCTATATCCATGCCCATATCGAAAATGGCGGACGGCTTAATCAAATAACACGGCACATGTTGGGTCTGTTTACAGGCCGCCCAGGCGCCCGCGGATGGCGGCGGGTTTTATCCGAGCGCGCGCATTGCGATGGCCCCGAGCTGGTTTTAGAGGCGCTGCAACACGTGATCGAGCGCGAAGCGGCTTAGCGGCCATTCACCCGCCGCCCGCGTACCTGAAAAAACTGCTAAACCGGCTTACCCGCCCTCGGCTGGCACATAGGGGCTGTTAATCGCAGTTTCTATCGAATCTTGCTTGTCATAAAGCCCCAGAACGCTGCCTTGCAGGCGCACCAAAGCGCTGATCGCGTTCAAGGTTGGCGTTTCTATTTCCAGGCGGCGGGCCAATTCCAGCACCGTGCTGGTCAGCGCATCCAATTCCATCGGGCGCCCCAATTCAACATCATGCCGTGTTGATGGTTTATGGCCTATAATATCGGCGCCGCCTTGGATGCGCCGCTCAATATCCACATTGAACCGTGCGCCGACTGCCAAGCCCACTTTGCGGCATTCTATCATCGCATCGCGGATCACCGCGCGGCTGGCAGGATCATTGCCAATCAGATCCAAACTGGCTCCGGTCAGCGCTGAGACCGGGTTAAAAGAGCAATTGCCCCAAAGCTTGATCCAGATTTCATCGCGCAATCTGGGCTTTACGGGCGCGCGCAACCCCCCCGCGCGCATTAGCTCTGACAGTTTCATCACCCGCTCGCTGCGCTGACCATCAGGTTCGCCTAAGGTGAACCGATCGCCCGATTTTAATGTGATTTGGCCTGGCGCCGAAATTTCACAGGCAGGATAGACCACGCATCCAATTGCCCGCTCAGGGCCAAAGGCGGCCCATTGCACACCCCCGGGATCCGAGGTTTCTAGCCATCGGTTTTCCATCGCGCTGTCGCTGCCCGCTTTGTAAAAATACCACCAAGGTATGCCATTCACCGCCGGGACCAGAGCCGTGTGATCCGCCAGCAAAGGTTTGAACCGGTCGATCACAGGGGCGACGGAATGCGCTTTCAGAGCGCTGATCACATAATCTTGGCGGCCAAGCTCTTCGGGTGTGTCCGTGGCCCTCACAGGGAGCGTTTCGGCCACGCCTTCTTTTATCAGGGTGAGACCATTGTCGCGCAACCCTTCAAGATGCGGGCCTCTGGCAATCAGCGAGACATCCGCCCCTGCTTTGATCAACGCATGGGCCATGTAGCCGCCGATGGCGCCGGCACCAAATATGCATATTTTCGTCATGCGCTCTCAGCCAATCCAAGCTTTTCATGCAGGCCGATCCGTTGCAATTTACCGGTTGCGCCTTTTGGAATCTCATCCAAGATCAAAATCTTACGGGGCACTTTGAACGCGGCAAGCCGCTCTTGCGTGAATTTGCGGATCTCTGCCGCTTCAATATCAGCATTGTCACGCAGCACCACTGCAGCGGCAACATCTTCGCCAAGTTTTGGATGTGGCAGCGCAAAAGTAACGGCCTGCGCGACAGCAGGATGGTCCATTAAAACCTCATCCACTTCGCGGGGCGAAATTTTTTCTCCACCGCGATTGATGATTTCTTTTAACCGGCCGGTCAGCCATAAATATCCCTCTGCGTCTAAATGACCTTGATCTCCGGTGCGAAACCAGCGATGGCCCTCAGCTTCAAAAAAACTTTTGGCATTTGCGTCGGGGTTGCTTTCATATCCGGGGGTGACGTTGGGGCCGGAAATTACGATTTCTCCCAGATCTTCAATCAAATGATCTTCGCTTTCCGAGGCAATGCGCACCATCGGGCCCGCTGCGATACCCACGCATCCCGGTTTCTGCGCGCGCGGTGGCAGCGGGTTTGAACACATTTGATGGGCTGCCTCGGTCATACCATAGCCTTCTATAACCGGCGCGTTGAAGGTTTTGACCAATTCGTCAAAAACTTGCGGCGGCAAGGAGGCAGAGGACGAGCGCAGAAACCTGAGGCCGACTTCAGCAATCACATCTGCGTTGCGCGCCGCGCGTGACAGGATCGCTTGGTGCATCGTGGGAACCGCCGTGTACCATGTTGGTTGAACCTCTTTCATCAACCCAAAGAATTTCAACGCGTCAAATCCGGCTGTACAGCTGACGCTGGCGCCCGCGCAAAGCGATGCAGTGACAGCGGCAACCAGGCCATGGATATGAAATAGCGGCATAACGTTCAAACAGCGATCTGCGCCGCTTAATGCGAGCGAGCTGGCAATATGGTGTCCGCTGGCGGTCAGGTTTCGGTGCAGCAAAGGCACAATTTTCGGCCGCGAGGTGGTGCCCGATGTGTGCAGGATCAAAGCGATGTCATCTGCTTCGGCCGGCACAGCTTCCAGTGCAGCGGTTGCGCTAGACAGCGCAGAGGCGTGTAACGAGAAAACGCCGGCTGGGCTGGCATCAGAACTGTGCACACGAAGGATTTTAATCCCAAGCTTGTCAGCGGCTTCAACGGCCGGCCCGTCGTCATCGGCCATCACGACCAAGGCTTTTGCCTTCAGATCTTCCATATAAAAAGCGTATTCATCGCGCTTATAGGCTGGGTTCAGCGGCGCGGTCACGCACCATTGCGCGATGGTCACAAATGCCGACGCCATTTCGGGGCCGTTTGGCAGCACGATCGCAACGCGATCTCCGCGTCCAAGCCCAAAACCGGCAAGCTGGGCTCCAATGGTTTGGGACAGCTTTCTCAATTCGTCAAAATTCATCCAAGGGCGATTTGGCGCACCTAAGGCCGGGGATGCACCTGGCGCTGATGCGAGCATTTCTTGTAGGGTCATGTGGGCTCCGGCTTGTCGCTTATGGTCTCAACTCTCAGGATGATAACGCGCAAAGTAAAGACTGCAAGGCAAAGCATTTATTTTGTTTCGACATGCATCAAATGCCCCGCGGGCTGAATTTTTCGCTGTCACGGTAGGGGTTTTGAAGGTACGAGTTGCAAGCCTCGGGTATTAAACGAAAATATGTGACTATGCTGGAAATGTTTATCTTGCTTTCGGTGGTGGGTGCCTTTGCGGGCCTGCTGGCTGGATTATTTGGCGTGGGCGGCGGCATGGTTCTGGTACCGGCGTTTTTTTACAGTTTCACCGGCCTTGGTTACGCGGGCGATGATACGATGCAGGTGTGCTTGGCCACTTCTTTGGCGACGATCGTCGTTACCTCATTGCGCTCTTTGATCAGCCACCATCGCCAGGCTGGTGTTGATTGGGAGCTGCTGAAACTTTGGGCCCCGGGGATCGCGCTGGGTGCGGTGTTTGGGGTCCTCTTCGCAACGCAATTGCGATCGATCACCTTGCAGTGGATTTTTGGTGGTTTTGGTTTGTTTATTGGATTTTATATGGTTTTTGGCCGCTCGGATTGGACCCTTGGCACGAAAATGCCATCTGGATGGGCCCGGGCGCTCTTATCGCCGATGATTGGATTCCTATCAGTTTTGATGGGCATTGGTGGTGGCAGTCTGGGCGTGCCGCTGATGACGCTTCATGGAAAAACCATTCATCAAGCCGTTGCCACCTCATCCGGCTTTGGTTTGTTGATTGCGGCGCCATCGGTGGTGTCTTTCTTCTTTGTGGATATTGAGGCGGCCTCACGCCCCCCCTATTCGCTGGGGGCGGTAAATCTTGTGGCTTTTGGATTGATCATTGCCATGACGTTGATCACCACGCCTTTGGGCGTGCGTTTGGCGCATAGGTTAGACGCCACAAAATTGCGCCGTATTTTTGCAATATTCATTTGCGCCGTTGCATTGAACATGCTGCGAAAAGCGATCGGATATTAAGATTTTCGGATCTCCAACAAGGTCTTTTCTTGCCTTTAAGAAAAATACCCCGAGGCGCTCAATAGTTTGGTGATCGGGGGTCTAGGCGCAACAGCGTGCGGAGGCATGAGGAATGAGTGAGATATTTTCTCTAGTGAAACCTCAGCCCGTTTCAGCCGGTTTGATCTTTCTGAACTTATGCCTGGCAAGATGAGGG
>CENN01075637.1_pt1 | contig 19371 bp, 17 predicted proteins | sample 530151 | NCBI WGS metagenome assembly CENN01 (sample SAMEA2591084, study PRJEB7988) | marine metagenome | isolation source: saline water (ENVO:00002010), including
CTTTGTGATGATATTAAAAAAGCCTGATTAGCGTTTGCTGTCTGTGTACCAGACGCAGTGCCGTCTCCTGCTCCGTTGCTTTTATCTTGTCCTGACGCAATTATGATAAGTGGAGTTGTACCTGCATCAGATGGTACGTAAAAACTTTCATTTACTACTGAAACGTTTACTCCTGGACTTGTTAATGTTGCCATGTTTTTCTCTCCTTATAAGGTCGCTAATGCTATTTATAGGCTTTACGGTAAAATGCCATAAAACAATGCCAAATTTTGGTACCTATATAGGGCACGTAAATACATCATATGAAAAGACCTTTGTGCAAAACCTGTCAAGATAGACCCAGAGCCTATGCTTATAGAAAGGGTAGAAAAGTATATTATAGAAGTCAGTGTGACACTTGCATACGTAAAAAAAACAAGAAAAAAACTGGGTATGCTCCTAAATGGCAACAGTCAGGTTACGTTAAAAAAACAAGATGTGAATTGTGTGCATTCAAAAGTAGTGCCACTGTGCAAATGGATGTGTACCATGTTGACGGTAACAGGAACAATGTGTCTGCCTACAATTTAAAAACTATTTGTGCCAATTGTCAAAGGCTTAAGAGTACTCAGGATTTGGGATGGCAACTTGGGGATCTGGAAGTAGATGGGTAGTCATATCATAAATCTGCTTGTTTAACGATTCTATGGTATGTGTGTTCTCTAAAATATAATCATAGTCAGTGCCAATCCAATCCCATTCACTTTGATGTGCACCTTTGTCTATCATGGTTTGTTTGTTGGGTATTTCAGTCCTTTTCACCAACACAATTTTGCCACCTTTGGATCTGATCTGTTGTATTTCATTAACAAATCTTGTGTCTGAAATCACTGTACTTGTGCCTTTGTATCTTGCCATGCATGAGTCTACCCAAATACTGTCAAGCATGTTGCCTCTACACACTTCAGTGCCAAAATATTGCAAAACCCAACGCGGAGTTACAGGTTTGCCAAAACGTTCACTCCAAAATTTATCAGGTTGTTCTCTCCAATGCCTGCTAGATTGTGTGTTTCCTTCTAGCATTTCTCTATCCCAGCCAAAAATACTTGCAGTTGCGTCTTTGAGACTTTTTGCAAAACTATCTCTTACAAAGCCGTGATGAGATACTAGTCTGTTTGCAACTGTATCTTTACCAGAACCAATTAATCCGACCAAACCAATCAACATAAGTTTAGTATTTTAACAGTTCTTTATTCTTTTTTCAAGTTCTTTCTTTATTTCTCTTACAGCATTTAACATATGGAAAGTGATACGCCAATTGGGTCCTGCTTTAAGCAGTATTTCAAGTCCTATTGTTAATTGTTTAAGTTGTCTATAAGATAATTTGGACAAGGATGTAAAATATTTTTTTTGTGCCATAATTAGAGCCTTTCATTTGCCTGTTTAGTATTTTTATTTAATATAGTTTTAGAATGAATTATCCTATAACAAAACTATGTGGTGTGCCACCTTCTGCAAAATTTCCAATTTCTTGGTCTAATCTTTCCATTTCAGCAAGGCCTGATTGTTTTAATTCTGCACCATTAAGAGTCGTTCCACCTTGCGGTCCTGCAATGGTATTGAATTTACCTCTGGCTTCACCCAGCATGGTTTTACAAACTGCAAGTGTATAATCTCTGATCCATGGTTTGCTATAGATATCTTTCAACAATGTTATGTCAGGTCTAAAATTGTCAGTATGCATTAAAATTGTTTCGTTATCTGCTCTTGGTCTTTGTGTGATAGTCAACTGTTTAGTAGCATTGTCATAGTGAAACTGTATAAAACTTCCAAACAATTTTCCTACTAATTCTTGATAACTTGCAAAAGCATAGTAAGTGGCAAGGCCACCTGTTGCACCTGCTCTCAAAAGGTATGTGTTTGTGTATGCTAAATTGAATGGTTCAAATAGTGTTCCACCTTCACCACCTTCTGTTCTTGATCCTACTGTTCTTCTAAAAAGTTTTCTCACATTTATAACTTCATCAGGTAAAATGTACTTGTTTTGATTTTCCTTTAAAGTTAGAAACGCATAAGATTCTTCCACAGCATTTGAGGAACGCTGTCGGTATCTGTTGATTGCTCTTTGTAGTGCAGTTTCGTAGTGTTTTGGGTCTAATTCAACCTCAATCATGCCCTCACCGAGGTTATTTTTCACATAATCAAACACTTCTTGTTGCATGGTTTGTAGTTCTGACATACTCATATTTATAGACTTTGGCCTAACAATAAATATGTACGCAATGCCACGACTATCAATTTTTAAGCCTGAAAAAGGCAATGATTACAAGTTTTTTGACCGAAACATTAAAGAGATGTTTGTGGTGGGTGGAACTGACTTAAACCTACACAAGTACATTGGTCCATACAAACAAGGTGATACCACCAAGGATGGCCCAGCAGGTCCAACTACGCCAAACTACGCTTCCAGCGAAATCAATGAAAGAACCATTGAAGATTTACTATTTCTTGAAAACAGAAATAGAAAGTATGATGACGACATCTACACAATTAGAGGTATCTATAATGTGCAAGATGCAGATTTCAATCTAAGTCAGTTTGGAATGTTTTTACAAAATGACACACTATTTTTGACTGTGCATTTGAACGACACTGTTGAGAGAATTGGCAGAAAAATTATGTCAGGAGATGTTATAGAATTTCCACACATGAAAGATGATTTTAGTTTAGACGCTTCAATTCCAATTGCATTAAAAAGATATTATGTAGTTGAAGATGTTAACAGAGCCGCCGAAGGATTTTCACAAACATGGTGGCCTCATTTGCTAAGAATAAAACTAAAAACACTTGTTGATTCTCAAGAATTTAGAGATATTATTGGTGATGCTGAAACAACAGGTTCTTTGGCAAGTTACATGAGTACATTTAACAAAGAAAAAGAAATTAATGATCAAATTGTTGCACAAGCAGAAGCAGATTCGCCTAAAGCAGGCTTCAATTACAAACAATACTATGTGGCTCCAATTGACGAAAGAGGAAACATTAGAACAGACAACGTTAATACCGAAGAAGAAAGAGCCAGCAGTGACACACCTGTAAACGCTGTGCTTGATACACCGGCAAGTTCACACTACGGTTTTTACTTGGATGGTGACGGTGTTGCACCAAACGGCTATCCTGCCGGTTTTGGAACAAGTTTTCCAGCATCTGGTGTTGACAAAGGTGATTATTTCCTTAGAACTGATTTCTTGCCAAACAGATTGTTTAGATACGATGGGTTAAGGTGGGTAAAAATTGAAGATAATGTTAGAATTACTAAAACCAACACAGACGACCGTGCTAATTACAAAACAAAATTTATCAATCAGTCAGGTACAACTACTATAAATGGTTTGACAGTTGAACAAAGACAAGCATTGACTGATGCATTGAAACCAAAGGCTGACAATTAATGTTACATTTTTACGAAGGACAAATTAGAAAATTTTTAACACAATTTATTAGAGTGTTAAGCAATTTTAACGTTGAAACAGGCAAAGGTTCAGATGGTGCAATAAAATTAAGAGCAGTGCCAGTCATGTACGGAGATCTTACAAGACAGGTTGCAAATATTATTAGAAATAACTCTGAAAATGCTTTGCAATACGCTCCAAGGATGAGTGCATATGTAACTTCTCTAGATTATGATAGAGATAGAATGCAGAATCCTTATCATATTGAAAAACAACATTTAAAAGAAAGATCATTTGACGAAACCACAGGCGAATACACAGATAAATTAGGTGCTGGATACACTGTTGAAAAAGTTATGCCATCTCCTTTTAGATTGAACGTGGCTTGTGATATCTACACAACAAATACTGATCAAAAATTACAAATTTTAGAACAAATTTTATATCTTTTTAATCCTGATTTTGAAATACAAAAGTCAGACAATTACATCGATTGGACAAGTTTAAGTTATATTGAACTTACAGATATAACATTTAGTTCAAGAACAATACCTGTAGGTGCAGATTCAGATATTGATGTAGCAAGTTTAAAATTTTCAATGCCAATTTGGTTGTCACCACCTGTAAAAATATCAAAATTAGGTGTTGTTCAAAAAATTATAATGAGCATATATGACGATGACGGTGGTATCACAAAAGGATTAATAGATGGCGATTTAATTTCAAGAAGTTATATAACGCCAAACAACTTCAATTTATTGTTAACAGGAAATCAGTTAAGGTTAATTGGATCTACTGGCACAAACACTAAAAGTGGCGGTGATGGATTTTACACTGGTGCCAAAGAACCAAGCAATTTTGATCCGCTTGTGCCATTTGGTCCACCAGTAAACTGGAATGTGTTGCTAAATCAATACGGAAAGATTACAAATGGCACAAGTCAAATAAAACTTACACAAGATGATGGACAAGAAATTGTTGGCACAATTAGCACAACTCCGTTAGATGAAACTATCTTATTGTTCAATATAGACACTGATACAATACCTGCAAATACACTTACGTCAGTAGAAAAAATAATTAATCCATTAACTTTCAATCCAGGTACACCAACCAATGGTCAAAGATATCTTGTTACTGGTGATATTGGTGATTCAACAAACACATTTGATGCTAGTGCATGGGGTAATTTAAGAGCAAGTGTTAATGATATAATTCAATATAATTCTTCTACAGGAAAATGGGGTGTTGTGTTTGATGCAAGTAATCCTGATTCAACACAAGAGTTTGTTACAAACAGCAACACAGGAATACAATACAGATTCAATGGCACAAGTTGGGTAAAAAGTTATGAAGGAATATACCTAGCAGGCAGATGGACAATGGTTTTACCAGGTGGTTCGTCACAGTACAACGCATCTTTAGACACAGGACAGTCAGGTTCTGACGCTGACGCAAATTTCTCAAATAATTAATATTAATGGAAAAAAACATAGTTTGCTCAGGGGCACTCTTTTATGCCACCAGTACAAAAAGATTTTTATTTTTACAAAGAAATGACCCTAAAACCAAAGGCAGTTGGGGACTTGTTGGTGGACAAGCAAAATATACTGAGACTGCATTTGAAGGTCTTAAAAGAGAAGTTTTAGAAGAAGTTGGACAGACACCTGCATTTAAAAAAGTAATCCCGTTAGAACTTTTTACTTCAAACGATCAAAAATTTTATTTTAACACATATGTCATTGCTGTTGAATCAGAATTTTTACCTAAACTTAATGTTGAACATTCTGGATATTGTTGGTGTGCTTTTGAATGCTGGCCAAAAAATCTACATGCTGGATTAAGAAATACTTTGAACAATAAATCCATAAAAGGCAAATTACAAACAATTTTAGATTTAATAGTTTAATGGATAGATATAGAGTCATTGCCAATTTTGCAAAAAAACACAACTGGACTACCGGTGCTGAACTAGGAGTATGGTTAGGTGTAACAACTTTTTTTCTAATGAAAAACACAGATTTAAAAATGTATTGTATTGATTCTTGGACCGAGCATAATGATGATCCTGAATATGATTGGCAATTTAATAAAAAGCCAAAATGGAAAGATGACAAGTTAACATTACACGATTTAAAAGAAAATGAAAAATGGAATCATGCAAAAAATGAACAGCATTTCAGAGAAAATGCAGAACAATGGAAAGATCGTATAACAATTTTTAAAGGCAAAAGTATGGATTTTTTAGATCAGATTCCAGACAAATCATTAGATTTTGTATTTCATGACTCAGATCATTCTTATCCTTTTGTTTTAAATGAAATCAAAGCATTTTTACCCAAAATTAAAACAGGCGGATATTCTATTGGTGATGACTTCAATTGGGGCACTGTTAAGCAGTCTGTTGAAGAGGCCTTTGGCGGTAATTTTAGTGTAACAGGAAAAGCAGTTTGGTACTCGATTAAAAACTAATCTTCTTTGATATATTTTTTACCTGTAAGTTTTTCAATATCTTTTATCATTTCTTCCATGTTAACCCTTACAGTTTTGCCTGTTTTAGTGTTTCTAGAGAAGTATTCCCACTCACCTTTTTCGTTGTGAGGAGATATTTTAGTTACGTTACCTGCTTCGTCCTGAACAAAAACTTCAGCACTTGATGACTCGTCTTTGGCATATATCTGTGCAAGATCAGTTCCGCCAGATGGATCGCCTGACAACACTTTCATTTCAATATGACCTGTTACCCTTAGGCTGGTATCGTTCAATAACTGTAAACTGTCGGATCTAAATCTACCTGAAATGTTGTTTGATCCATTTTTTAAGAATGCAAATTCTATAATACCATCCTCACTGCCATCTGATTTATCCAGTATCTTACCTGAAATTTTTGCATAGTTGACTTCTTGATCGGCATCGTTCTCGCCTTGGAATTTTATCTGTCCCAGGTAGTCTGCGTTTGCAACACTTGAACTGTTTCTTTTCAATGATATAACCGGTCCTGCTGTACTTGAATCTTCTGTAGTTGTAAGCAATAATGCATCACTTGTTGAAGTATTTGTAATACTTGCACCTGTGCTTGTTGTCTCAAAAACAGTTGTACCATAATGTTTTAATTTTACTGCACCACTAGAACCATCGGCCACAATGTAATCGGCTAATCCGCCACTGCCGTCATCTGAGGAAATTACAACATCACTATCATCTGCATAAGTTCTAATGTTGATGTCACCTGTGGTTTCTTGAATGTTTAGATTGGTGCCTGTGTGCTTAATGTTCGCATCAGCATCAGTACCAAATTTTAGTTCAGTTGAATCAGTGAAAGTTTTAGAACCGCTGATAGTTTGTGCTGTTGTGGTTAATACTGTGATATCTGTACCTGCACCTCCTTCTCCTCTTAACATATGTACCCTGTATCCATTTACAGTTGTACTAGCACCCGATGTTGATGCCGCTTTAACTGTAACTGTGCTACCTGTTTGTGTTGCTGTGAAACTTAATTGATCTGTGCCTGCTGTTGACACCATTGGACCATGGGCAATATAGGCATCATCATTTGACACAACCATCACTTCTTGTATGCTGGCTTCACCACCTGCTGAACGGAAACCAGTAAACACATAATAGGCACCTGTGTAAGTTGAATTGTTAAATGTATCAACTGTGGTTGCTGTTGAACTTACGTTTGTTCCGCCAATGATGTTAACATTGTCACCTGAAGATGCTGATTCGCTATCACTTAAAAGTATTCTGTAAACAGTTACTCTTAAGTTTGATTCATTTCCTGCGGCTTTGACCACACAGTTGCTTCCGTCTATTTCAGCAGTCAAAGTAATTAGGTCGTTGTTGCCTGTGTTGACATTACCATAAGGAGTGATGTAAGCAGTTGTGCCGTCATGAACAACTATGGCCTCAATGTTCATTAATTCTGTTTTGCTGGCATTGTTTACAGAGATATAATATTTTGCTCCTCGGTAACTGCCTTTGGCCCAACTGTCAATTTGTTCTGCGGCAGAGTCAACATCTGTGTTTATCACAGTCGTAACGTTTCCTGTTGTGCCTGCTGATGTGTTATCACCTAAACCAATTCTGTAAAAACTGATTGAGTTTACAACAGAATCTCCTGTTGCTTTTAGTCTAGCATTTCCACCAGTTATGTCTGCGTCAATAGAAACAAATTCAGTGGACGTGTCACTTCTAACCATGTTGTATGTTGCCACAAAAGCACTGGTGTCATTGTGAACTAAACTGTGTTTTTGTGTAGCAACTTGATTATTAATTTCGTCTCTGGTTATTGTCAAGTAAAAAGCACTGTCAAAACTACCTGTTGTAAATTGATTTACTACTGCTTCAGTTGTACTGATTGCAGTTTTTGAACCTGTTGTGGTGTCGTCTGTGTTTTCTGCTGTGGTTGTGGTTGCACCTAACTGTGCCCAACCGGCGGCAGATGTGTAACCTTCGATGGTATCAGTTGTGCTGTTGTATCTAATTTCACCAACTGCTCCGCTGGGCCTTTGTCCTGTTGTTCCACCAGGTAATCTAATTGCGTTGGTTACACCAGATGCATCTAGGGCCGTTGTGGCGTTCATTGTTATTATTGTGCCACCATCTGCGGCAACAGTAATAGCACCTGTGCCTGTGTCTGTTACTGTGACATTTGAATTTGCTTGTGATATGGAGTTAGTGCTTATTTCTGTAAAGGACAACTGTCCTGAACCGTCTGTTTTTAAAACTCTGTCTGCACTGCCATCTGCTGTGGGAAATTTTATTCCGTTTATAGAAACTGTTCCACTTCCGTTTCCAGATAATTCTAGATTGGCGTTTGAAGCATTAGTGCTTATAGTGTTGTCTGTGATTGTGACACCATCAACGCTGAGTGTTGTCAGTCCTGATATTGCTGATGCTGTGATTGTTCCGTTAACTTCTAGTGCTGTGGATGGTTCAGAGGTACCAATACCTACTCTTGAGTTGGTGACGTCTAGGTATAATAAATTTGTTTCAAATGCCAAGTCTACACCATTACGTGTAAGGTTAGACTTTAACACTGAACCTGTAATACGGCCTATTGCCATAGTCAGTGGTCTCCTCTTTTATAATTCTGTTAGTGAGCAATACACTCACACAGCCTCTTTATCATTGCCGGCTGACAGCAGTATCAGTATTTATCGGCTCATAAAAAAAGGGCGACAACACGTGCCGCCCTTTATACTACTTAGGAAGTGTAGTTACTTATTAGTTGTTTGTTCTCACCACACAATTTACCATTCCGATTCCGTCATCAGTTTTGTCTTCTAATGCTCTACCAATTACGTGGAAAGGGTTAATTGAGTCTGTGTTGGATACTGCTCTAGCAGTACCTTTAATGTTGGAAGTTACCAATCTTTGTCCTTTTGCAACTGTACCTGTAACTCTTACTGGAGTTCTACCTGTCATTGCCACATAAGGATGTGATTCGCTGTTTCCTGCCAAGGCATTCATAGCATATGCTGGTTGAGTAGAAACTACACCAAACACTGTGTCAGACATATCTGAATCAGTTTCTGTAATTTCTTGTGTTCCACCTAGCATAACCACTGCGCCTTCCGCCATAGGAGCATCTGCGGCAAATCGCTCCGCCACGTCCGCGTACTGAGCCGAAGTTGATAAGGCGTGTACTACGTTTGCTCTAATGTCCACCAATGGTGAACCAGCACCTATACCAGATTCATCACCTCTTGGTGCTCTATATGCCGTCCAGGCTCCACCTGCATTTCCGTGAATTGATGTTCCGTCATCTGCAAATGTTTCGTCCCAGGCCCACATAATACCCATTTCAGTTGCAGTTGATCCTTCACCTCTGTTTACTCTTATACCTGATACAGATGGTGTTCCTGAGTTTGAAGATACGTTTCTGTTTAACTCGATCATGTTGTCTTCAACTGATATTGTTGTGGTGTTGATTATTGTTTCTGTACCGTCTACTCGTAAGTTTCCGTGTACTCTGACACCGTCGTCTGTGATTGTAAGTTCAGTGTTTCCACCTATCACTCCTGTAAGTGACGTTGCCGCCGCTGTCATATTTGTAGTTCCTGATGAGATAGCAGTTGATGATATTGCTCCTATCGAATCGTCTACATACTTCTTGTTGGCAAAGTCACCGTCACTTGAAGGTGCCGCTGTTGCTCCGCCTGTAATGGTGTTCGCTGATGCTGATATTACTATATTACCAACAGCCAATCCATTATTAACTCTAAAGTTTCTTGTTGTCATGGTTCCATGTCTCCCGCATAACAGTTAATAAAAATGTAAAAGAAAGTCTCTTACAGCACTATTTACCGTAAGGTGCTTAAGAATTAAGTTGAACTAGTATTATACGCCTGATAATCTGTATTGTACTTTGGCTGATTGTTGACCACCTGAGGACACTGCCTGCAACAGCACTGAACCACTATCTATTGTCACACTGTAAGTTGAAAGATTAGCATCTGTTGATGATGTTTGACCATACACAGTGACATATGCAGTTGAACCATCGTGTACAATAAGTGCTTTGGCCACTTCGTATTCTGTGTTGGCTGAGTCAGTTGTTGTGATAAATGCCTCTGCTGATCTGTAACTTGTAGCATTGAAACTCATGATTGTAGTGGCTGTGGATGTAAAGTTTGTTGCACTTGTTTCTGATGTAGAAACTCCGCCTGATGCTAGTGCTGTGCCGTCTGCACCTGTGATTGCAAATATTCTAGCGCCTGAGTGTGGAGCAGAAGTAAATGTAATGTTGGTGCTTGATACTGTGTAGTTTTCAGTTGGTTCTTGATACACGTTGTCAATGTAGACAAACACGTTGTTTGCACTTGCTGGTGCTGATCCAAAGAAACCTGAAAAAGTTGTTGTTGAACCGTCGCCTGTGGTTGAAACTTTTGAAAATGTTGGTGTGTCGCCTGCTGTCGCAAGTTCAACAAAAGTTGATCCGTCTTGACAACCTTCATATTTTCCTGTCTGTGAGTTGAATCTTATAATACCTGTTGCCGCTGAAGGTCTTTGAGCAGTGTTACCTACCGGTACTCTAATTGCATCAGTTGATCCTGAAACGTCCAAGTCATATGCTGGTGAACTGGTCATTATACCAACATGGTCTTCTGAACCGTCTATGAATAAAGCGTGTGTGTCACCATTGGATTCAAATCTAGCGTCTACTGAAGCAGAGCCTTCATTGAAAGTAAAGTTACCACCATTGATGTCAACTGCTGTTGATATTGCCACAGCACCTGTTGAATCTGTAAGCACTATTGCCGCTGTGCCATCGTTGGCTTTGATATTTGTCGTCTGTGTGTTTACAGCAGTGGTAGTTGTAAATGTACCAGCCGCCGCTGTTGTGCCACCAATTACTGTGTTGTCTATGGTGCCTGAGTTAGCATCAATTTTTGAAATTAAAACGCTACCAGTACCTGCTGGAGTGATAGTGATGTCGTCATTTGATCTTGATCCAGCAATTTCGTTGTCTTCAATTGTGATGCCTTGAGTTGCCATTTTGTTGAAAGTTGCATCTTTGGCTTGAATATCTGCGTAATTGTCTATTGTTATGTTACCTGCTGTGGTTCCATCTTCGCCTGATGTAACTGCAAAAGCAAATTCGTCTTCTGATTCATCCCAGAAGAATGATACGTTAGCATCAGAACCTCTGTTCATAAACAGACCTTGGTCAAATGTATTTGCTGAACCACCGGAATTGTTTTTTGCTAATTCTAATAACGGATCTTCAATAGTTAATGTTACGGAATCAATAGTGGTTGTTGTTCCGTTTACTGTTAAGTTTCCTGTAATGGTTGCATTACCTGATGCGTTTAGTGTGGTAAATGATCCTGCCGCGGCAGTTGTACCACCAATTACTACACCATCCATTGTACCGTCGCCACCTGTGTCAGTGATTGCAACTGTACCACCATTGACTGTTAATGCTGTTGCGGCGGCGTTTGATCCAATAGCAACACCGTCAATTGCACCACCATTGATGTCTGCGGTGTTTGTCTGTAAAGTTATACCATTTGTTACGATGACCTTACCTGTACCATTCGGAGTGAAAGTGATGTCACCGTTTGTGGTTGTGCTTGAAATTGTTGACGCTGTGGTTGAAATTCCTGTTACGCCTAACTCAATAGTTGAAGCACCAAATTTGGCTCTTTTAGTTCCTGCAACTGTAATATGAACTTCGTCTAAATCTGCACTTGGTTCTACGTCAACAGATGTGTCTCCGTCAGCATCTTGAATTGCTGTACCTGATGCCAAGTTAGCATATGCACCGTTAACATAACCTTCCAACTGTGAAGTTGTAGTGTTATATCTAATGTCTCCATTGGCTGGAGAGCCTGGTCTTTGTCCTGTTGTGCCTGATGGTAGTCTCAAGGCGTCTGTTGCTGATACGTGTAAAGTTGTTCCTGGTGAGGCTGTTCCTATACCTACTCTTGAATTTGTTACGTCTAATACTAAAAGTGTTGTTTCAAATGCTAAATCTGTTCCCGACCTTTCCAGGTTGGCCTTTAACATCTGTCCCGATATACGTCCTATTGCCATAAAATTTTATCTCCGATACGTTGTCTTGGTAAAAACTATAGGTATTTATTCAAATACCCATTTTAGACATCTTAAATAATGGTATGAAATCCAACATATCAGTAGCAGGTTCTGTGCCAATCAAGTGGGATTTTGACGAATCTAACCGTATTGGCACTGTGATAGGGGCAGGTAATGTGTACAAAGACAAGAATTTTGCCTATGCCACTGCCAACACAGAAACACACCTACAAGACATGTTAAACAGCAAAATTTACAAAAATACACGCATATTAGTGCCAGAAGATCTCTACAAAAAATACATTTTTTTTGAACAAGTGGACTGTTTGCCCAACTTTCCTGCCATGAAATCGCTGGATATAGACGAAGAGACCTGTTCTGAACAGTTGTTATCTCTAATGTTAGCCTGTTGGATGGAGGTAGACAACATATATTTGTTTGGCTATGACATACAAAACCTTACAGAAAGGTCAAGGCTGATCAGCGTGGGCATATGTTATCCGCATTCCAATATAATTTACGTGAGAAAACCCAATCCATCAAAGATATTTTTGTTTGACACTTATGATAACATGAGTGTAATGGATTATATTCAGTTTCAAGAACTGGTAGACAAACATGGAAAATAAAACACATTTCAAATATTACATGACTGTGAGGTGGCCTGCAATCTGCAGAAACAGAAGTGTAGAAATACTACACGAACGTGGAGATCTTGTGGATAAAATGAATAATTTTCGAACCAAATTACAAAATGTCTGCAAATTAATTCTCAGAAAAAATTTCAGAATAGACACCAATTACTCAATGCTGGGTGTAAAAATGTGGTTAGAGTCAGGACAAGATGTCTATGATTTTATTATAAGACAACCTGAATTTGAATGGGAAATTGTGCCAGAAATTCACACTGTAAATTATCTTACAGGCGAATTAAGAAAATGGTCTGTGGTTTATACACCAACAGGTGTCACAATAGATTAGTCAGCAAAACCGTGCATCACAACTATTCTAGCACCTGAGTGTGCGGCTTCTCCAACAGTTGTAATTGTTGTACCACTCATTGTATAGTTTGTGGTTGGTTCCTGCATAACACCGTCAATGTACACAATAACATTTTTAGGATCTGATGGTGTAACAGTCATTGTGAAAGCAGTTGTTGAACCATCTCCTGTAAAGATATCTTTTCTTATTTCTTGAGCAGTGTGTTCTGTTCTTAGTGCAGTAAAAGTTGTGCCATCTTCTGATACTTCATACTTGCCTGTCTGCGTATTGAATCTTATCATACCTGCCTGGGCAGATGGTCGCTGTGCTGTTGTACCTTTAGGTAAAACTAAACTGGTTGTGGATTGAAATAAAAATTCACCTGTACCAGCAGTGCCAAGTTCAAAGTCGGCATTCGACGAACTTGTTGCTATGCTGTTGCCGTCAAAAGTAAAGTCTCCAACATTTGGTGTATTGTTTTGTAGACCTATTGTGCCTGAATATTTTCCGCCTGAGATGTAGACACTTTTACCTGTAAATGATATACCATTAGGCAAATTAGTTCCAATAAAATGTAAGACGCCAGATTGATAATCAAAGAACCATTCGTCGTCGTTGTTTGATCCTGTTGCAAACACTTGGTCACCACTTGCCGCGGCACTGCCGGCATTTGATGCTGTATGAATATAAACTTTTACTTGATATGTTGAACCAAATTCAGGTGGAATCCAATCTGTGTGACCTGTTTTCCAAGTTCTATTTGCTGAGGCTGTACCGTCATTTGTTGTTTCGACAGGATTAGATGTTGGATACACTGTGACCACTCCTGCACTACTGCCTGGTAGTGTTGTAGGAATGCTTGATGCTTGGTTCCAGGTCTTGTCACCTCTTAACAAAAGCGGAGATGCTATGGCTTCGTTGGGTGCTTTCTTGGCCGCATTGGTATCTGTTTTGGTTGCACCATAACCAATTTTTTTCCAAAGGTAGTCTACTTTTTTTGCGTCTGTTATTGCCATTATTCTATGCTCAGTGCTGTAATACTGTCTCCTGATTCTAATTTTATTCTTACCAACACATTATTGCCTGTTGAATTTGTAGCATTTTCACTTCCAAGTGTTAGTGTAAATGTTGAATTTGAATACGTTGTTCCGTCTATAATTCTATCACCTGATGTAAATGCACAACCATTTGATCCGTTACCACCGTTGCCTGTGTCTGATCCTGGTACTCCTGATCCACCATATGTGATGCCTGCATCCAACCAACCATTTAATCCTGATGCTGAGTCTATTGCAGTGCCTGGTGCCGCTATGAAGAAGCCTGATACTTTGCCTGACAGCCTCACAGTGAAGTTACTCATTGTAGTTCTTCTAAATGCAAAGTTATAATATTGAGCACCTGATCTACCTGTGTTTAGGTCTGGACCTGCTGGTAGATAACCTGAACTTAGGTCAGTTGTAAAATGTTTTATTGTTCCAAATCTGGATATTGCTTCGTTGGTTCCTGCCACAGTGACTGCACCTGACCATGCTGAATCTGTGTAGTAATTGGCATTGGATGAATCAAACAATGACGGTGTGTCACCGGACAAGGAACCAAACCCTGCAATTCTTACAGCGTCGTCATCAAAGCCGGCGCCGAGAGAATCTGATACAGTGATACCTCCTGCTTCATTGTCTAATGTTGCCAATGAGGCGGTATACACTTGAATTTTTGTTGAAGAACTGTTGTAAGTACCGTCACCATTGGCGTTCTTACTTCTTGCTCTGATAGTTTTAACTGACTTCACACTGTCACTAGTGATAGGCACAGTCACGGCACCTAAGGTGTATGGTGAACCAACACCTGTGTTCTTGATAGGTATGCCACTATTCAACATTGAACTTGCTCCATCTATTTGAGCATAAGTGAATGCAGAACCTGTTATAACATCACCTGTTGTTGATTCTTGATTGGTGTCGTTGTGAACTTGGTGAGGTGAATTTGTATCTTGATACGCTTGTCCTGTAAAGTTAGCAACTGTTGTGCCTGTTACTGTTACTGTAGGTGAACCTGTATTGTAGTACGGTACTCCTGACACATATCTATATGATCCTTGTGTGCCTTCTGCCACTGTACCAATTGTAGTAGTTGGCGTACCGGTTAGTAGGTCTCTGAGCACATGCACGTAACCTGTGTTACCTCCTGCACTGCTTTCTATCCTTACTGCGTTCAATCCTGCTGAAAAGTCTGTTAATGCGTTTGATACTTTTGCTGTTGCAACCAGATACAATCTCTGTGGATATGCGGCATCTACTTCGTCATAGTCTCTGTGATTTGTGATTACAAGGTCAGTAAATGTACCATTATTAGCACCACCTTCAGATGTGGTAAAGGTTCTAGCACCGCTGGCGCTGGCATTGATTGATGCTGTAACAGTTTGATTTACTGTTGATCCTGTGCCGTTAGAATTGTTTACTAAAAAGTTTGTAACTGTGTTTGTTTCAACTGGTGTTGTAGAGGTGTATCTTCTAGCATTGTTTTCCTCCATTGAATCGCCTGCAGAAAGAGTTGAGGCAGAGCCAGTGGCATCATCGAAGTTGTGACACAGGTGTGGATTAGTACCTTGAGCACTTGTGTTCAAAGTCAAAGTTTTAGCACTTAGGTTTGCTGGCGCACTTGGCGTTGCTTTCATTACAAATGTAATAGTTTCTTCGTCATCTTGAAATATTGTGTCAGGTTGTCCACTTGCTCTGAATCCAAAGTTAATGTTACCAGCGGATGTGCCACCATAGTCTTTGTCAAGTGTTGCACCAATTGTTCCTGCTGTAGATCCATCTTCAGCCACAGTAGTAATTGAACTTGAATCACCAAAGAAATCATACTCATAGTTGTCAGCATTTTGAGAAGTATTAGTAAATCTTGCTATTGCTCTGTCTGTGCCATCTAGGTCTGTAACATCGTATAATGATAAACTGTTGTCACCTGATCCGGTGTTAACTGTCACTGCCGTACCGGCAATGTTTGCTCTCACGTCCGGTTCAACAATAATGTTAATGTTGGAACTAAAAGGTGAACTACTATGTCCATTAGATAAGTTTAGGCTTGTAGTAAATGTTGTTGTTACCCCATTGTTTTGATTTGAAGTTGTTAAATTAAATGTATTGGCTATTGTATTTCCTGTGTCACCTGTGCCACCTCCGCCTATCGGTGTAGTGACTGCTGAATCTCCTTCGCCAAAATTGTAAGTGTACTGCTGTGTGGCAGAAAAGGCTGTATTTGCACCAGGATTTGTTGCTGTGTTGTTAGTAAATGTCACAGGAAAACCTGATGTTGCCTCTTCATTCACACCACGTATAGTTGAATCAGCAACCGAGTACAATGGCGTATGAGTTGAGTAAACTTCAAAATTGTTTGTTGCAGTCTGAGGGAACGTAGCCGCATTGGCCGTTGGGTGTGTTAGCAATCTTAGTTTGATTGCATATTTGGTATCACCTGTGCCTGTACCTGCAACTGTTGAACCATCATCACCTGCTGAGTTTGTGTAAGTGTGGGCCAGTCTTCCTCCAGCCACACCACCGTCAACTCCATTGCTGGCAATTGTGTCTGTTGAACCATCTCCCCAGTCAACATCAAAAGTGGCTGTTTCTGCACTGTTTGTAGTATTATTTTGTAGATAAACAGTTGTTCCGTTGTCTGCTTTTGTGATTACATTACTTGCTGAGTCATCGGAAGAATGAATTTGAAACGAAACAACTGGTGCCGCAGTTGACGCCACAATGTAATTTGTTCTTGTTGATGTTGCAAAACTTCCTGCTGAGTCAGTGGTGCCTGCATCATTTTCAAATGCCTTGACTGTGACACTGAAAGTGCCACCAGATGAGTATGTGTGTGAAGGTGTTGAGTCTGATGACGCTGTATCTGTGTTGCCGTCTCCCCAGGTTATAGTATATCTTGTATCTGCTCCTGCGGTTGGTGTGGTTGTAATTGTTAAGGTCACAGTGTCGTTAGCACTGATACTAGTTGAATCTGCTACAAAAGAAACTGATTTTAAATATGTGCCTGCTTGTACATTTCCAAGCACTTCATTTAGTTCGTCAATTGCATTGGTAACTTTTGTGCTTGTTGTTAATCCTAGGTAGGCACCGTCACTGAAACTTGAGTCTGTTGGGTTGTCTAGGTCGATACCCATTCCTGTAACACCACCACCGGCTGACACAGTTGAAATCTGATCATCTACGTATTTTTTAGTTGATGCATCAGAGTCTGCTGTGGGTTCACCAATTTGTATTTTGCTTAATGTGACACTGTCAAAGTCTGTTGTGGTTGAACCATCACGTGGTGTTGTTCCAACTTTAAATAGGTTGTTTGTTTCGTCCCAGAAAAATACTGCGTTGTCTGCCGCAGATCTTTTTATCATTATTCCTGCATCAGTGGCTTGTGATGCATTTTCATTTAAGGTTATTATGTTGTCTTCGACAACTAAATTCTGAGAGTCTATAGTGGTTGTTGTTCCTGTAACTGTAAGGTCAGCATTTATTAAAACGTTGCCTTGAAACCGTGCAGTTCCGTTTACATCTATAGCAAAATCGCCCGGCGAAGAAGTTTTGACACCTATTCTGCCATTATCAACATCTAGATATAGAAGATCCGTATTAAACGCTAGATCTGAACTTCTAATCAGATTGGATTCAAGTAATTCGCCTGCTATTTTTGTTATTGCCATAATACTACATCAATATTTACCAACTAATCAGGTACTTGATAGCACACGATAAATAACATTATATGGCACTATTACCCATCAATAAAATTGAAAATGTTGCAAAATCAACCATAAACATTGGGCAGGTCAAACTAGCAACCAATAGCATATCTGGTGATCATGTAGATGGTGGCACAATCACACACTTTAAAAGCACAGGTATCAAAGATGAAGCAACTAGCCAACAACTTACAGTCAAAGATGGCATTGTAGAAGTTGAAAAAGATTTATACATAAAAGGCACAGTCAAAGTTGAAAAACTTGAATATGTTTCTGCACAGGTACCAAAATTAAATGTAACAAAAGCAGTGATGGTCGATCACAACGAAGTGCTCTGGAAAGATAAACTAGGCAAAAGTGTTACTAAAAGTAATCTTAATGAACTAGGCATACTAAAAAATTTACAAGTTAGAAATACTTTTTATGTTGCAGACGGTAGAGTTGGAATCAACACAACGGCTCCGTCCGCAGATTTTTCTGTCAATGCTAACGGATATGAAATTGTTACAACATTTCATGAAAACACAGGCTTTATAGGCACAAACACACATGTTCCAATGGCTCTGGGAACAGATAACACTCCGAGACTTTTAGTCAAAGCAAACGGTGATGTTGTTGTTGGATCCGAAACCGGTGCTCCTGTAAAATTAAATGTTTATGGTAGTCTAGGTGTTGGAGTAAAACATCCAAAAGAATCCTTAGAAGTCAGTGGCAATATCAAATTTGCAGAAAGAATATTCAGTTCAGGAGAACAAGAACCAACATCAGGAAGTTGGACAAAAGGTTCTGTAGTATGGAATGAAAAACCTGAAGTCAATCAACCAGTAGGTTGGGTATGTACTAGAGGCGGAAAGCCTGGTGCATGGAAGCCTTTTGGATTAATCTATTAAGCACCTAATTTTTCAATACCGTGAACAATAGTAATAATGTGTCCGTTGGTAGTACCATCATTGCCAGGAGGAGCAGATCCAAAAGTAATTGTACCTGTTAATCCTGATCCAGACATTGTGTAGTTTGTGGTAGGAGTTTGATATACTCCGCCAACAAATACTAGTAAGTCAGTTGGATCACCTGTGACTGCAACTGAAAAGTTTGCAGTGGTTGAACCATCTAATGTGTTTCCTGCACCATTTCCAAAAGTTGCAGTTGAACCATCTCCTTGAAATCTGTCTATTGTGATAGCCTTGTCTCTTGATGCTTCTGAAACGTTGTACCATTGTGCACCATTGTACACTTGGTAAGTGGATGTTGTTTTGTTGAAAACTATTTGTCCGTTCTTGCCACCTGGTCTATTTGCAGTAGTAACTTGAGGGATTTCTAAAGTTTGCCCTTGTGTTGCTTCTGGGTTTTTTACATATCTACCCATGGCTATTATAATCCTATAGTTGAAATTGTAGCAATGATTTGTCCAGAAGAATCTGGTAGTTCAATAAAAATCTTATCACCGTTTGCTAATATTAATTTTTCAGTGTCTATGATGTAAGTGTCATTTGCTTGTATAGTCAATTGATTGTAAAGTTTGTTGTTTTCAGTTGGTGTAGTTGTGGAACCATCTGTTGGTAAAAGATATATGTTCACTACTGCATCTGCGGCTGACGAAATATTACAAAGATGTATAGTTGTCACTGCCGTGTCCGCTGTTGCTGTGAACACTGCTGTGCCCAAATGTTC
>CENN01031260.1_pt1 | contig 19322 bp, 21 predicted proteins | sample 530151 | NCBI WGS metagenome assembly CENN01 (sample SAMEA2591084, study PRJEB7988) | marine metagenome | isolation source: saline water (ENVO:00002010), including
TCTACAGTCATTTTATTCTGCAGAAGCTCTTTCATAACTTGTTTTCCTGCTATTAGGTTAGGTAATGCTACGAATTTAGCATTCACCAAAATTTTATAAATCCAATAATTAATTAAATTAGTTTTATAAATAACAGTTGTTGGAATTTCAGCAAGCATACATTCTAATGTAGCAGTTCCAGAACAGCATATTGCAAGAGAGGCCTCTCTCATTATCTCTCTAGCTTTTACTACTTTTGCGCTAATACTAACCTCATTTTTTATATAAGCATTAATTAACTCAAGTGTTGCTTGGTCGTATGCAGGAATAATTGCTTTAAATTTTGTGTTTTCTGAAAACAACTTAAAGCTTTTTATCATTACTGGTAAATGGTGTTCGATTTCTGACTTTCTACTTCCTGGCAAAAGACATATCAGCTCGTCTTCCTTACCACCAGTGTAAAGATTTTTATTGGTTAAAAGAGGATGTCCAATGCATAGTGCTCCTTTATTCACTTCTCTACAGTAATCAAGCTCGAAAGGAAATAAACAGAGCATATAGTCAACGAATTTAAATTTTTTTGCTCTACCTTTACGCCATGCCCAAACAGATGGACATACTACGTGGACTGTTAAGATATTTTCTCTGTTTAATTGTTTATGAATTTCAAAATTAAAATCAGGAGCATCTATACCAATAAAAATATCTATTTGTTCGTCTTTAAATTGTTTAATTAGTTTTTTTTGAAACTTTTTGATGTTAAAAAAATTTTTCAGAGGATCAATAAATCCCATGACTTCGATTATTTTTCTATTATTTGATGTGCCATACTGTAAAAGATCTCCATCACCGACACCAATAACTTCAATGTCCCCAAATTTATCTTTTATTTGTTCAATTAATCTACTTCCTAGAAGGTCTCCTGAAGGTTCTGCAGAAACAATTCCAACTTTAATGCTCAACTATCTATGAATTCCTCTTGAAGATTTTTTTACGGATGTGATGAATATTTTTACATCTTCATCTTTCGAGAATTTTTTTTCTAATTCAGCAATTGCATCTTCAGAATTTAATTTGCTCTTAAAGAAAATCTTAAATGCGTCTTTGATATTAGAAATTTGATTTTTAGAAAAAGATTTTCTCTCTAAACCAATTGTATTGATTCCAAATAATTTCAAAGGGTTGCCTGCAACACGTGTATAAGCAGCAACATCCATTGTTATTTGAGAACCCATTCCAGTAAAACTATAAGAACCCAACTGAGAGAATTGGTGTATCAAAGTATATCCCCCTAAAGTTACGTAATCACCAATCTTTACGTGTCCAGCTAATGCACAATTATCAACTAAAATGTTGTGATCTCCTAAAACACAGTCATGGGCAATCATTACCCCAGGCATGATAAGGTTTTTGTTGCCGACTTTTGTAAAACCTAAGTCAGCTGCAGTACCTCTATGAACTTTACAAAATTCTCGAAATGTATTTCCATTACCAATCTCTAAATATGTCTTTTCCCCTTGATACTTCAAGTCCGGAGTATCTTCTCCAATTATAGAAAAAGAAAAAAACTCGTTATTAGAACCAATCTTAGTTGGGCCATTTACAACAACATGAGATTTTAAAATGCAATCTTTACCAATTGATACTCCAGGTCCAATAACGCAATATGGTCCAACTTTTACACTTTCATGAATTTTAGCATTTTTGTCTATTACTGCTGTTTGATGGATATTACTCATTTAAACTTCTATCGGCACAAATAATCACTGCAGAACAAACTAATTTATCCTCTTTGAAGGCAGATGATTCAAATTTCCAGATACCTCTTTTAGAGCTTATAACCTTCGATTCAAATTTTAAAGTATCGTTTGGTAGCACTTTTTGTCTAAATCTTACCTTTTCTACTCCGCAAAGTAGATAAACTGAATCTTTAGTAGCTTCTTGCTTCATTATGTGTGAACCCAATAATCCACAACTTTGTGCCATTGCTTCGAGAATTAAAACTCCTGGCATAATTGGAAAATCTGGGAAATGTCCTTTGAAAAATTCCTCTTCAGGCGAAACAAATCTTTTTGCAACTATTTTTTCATTAGATACTTCAATAACCTCGTCAATAAATAAAAAAGGATCTCTATGTGGTAAAAAAGCTTCTACTTTCATCTATTCAACTTCGCAATTAATTTAAGTGTTTTCGTATGTTCCTGTACTTTCAAAACCCCACTATATACAGCTGATTTTAAAAGTGACTTAGTTACAAACGACTTTGCCAAAATAACAACATCATCACAAATTTCAATGTGACCAACTATAGAAACATGTCCAGCTATTTGGCAATTATCACCAATTTTTGTGCTCCCAGCTATAGCAGTTTGTGCAGCTATAGCAGTATTTTTGCCAATAATTACATTATGAGCAATATGAATCTGATTATCTAATTTTACTCCATTTGCAAGATGAGTGTTTCCTATAGCTCCTCTATCTATTGTGCAATTTGCACCTATCTCTACGTCATTTCCAATAATAGTTGATCCAAGTTGATAAATTTTTATCCATTTATTTAAATTTTTGTCTTTTGCAAAACCAAAACCATCAGATCCAATAACACTACCTGAGTGTATTTCTGCATCATCACCAATTTTAGTGTTTGGATATATCGAAACATTGTCATGAATTTTTACATTCTTTCCAATTTCACAATTATGACCAATAGAGACATTCTCTCCACTAATAAAATTTTCGCCAATTTCAGGCTCGGTTTTTTCATAACTTTGGGAGAGTTCAAAAAATAATTTTGATGCCTTTGCATAGCCAAGATACGGATCATCAACAATTATTTGATTTTTAATTTTTACTTTTTTAGCTATTTCTGGAGAAAGTATTACTGCGCCTGCATCTTCTGAAAGTTTAGAGATGAAACTTTCATCTTTAATAAAACAGATTTGGTCATTTTTGCATCTTTGTGTCTCTGAGAGATGGCTAATAGTTAAGTCAACATTACCTTTTGCTTCACCGTCGATTAATGATGCGATATCTCTTAAGGTAAGAGTGGGCATTAATTAGATTATTCTTCAGATTTTTTAGCTAACCTGACATCAAGACCTGAAGTAACATCATCTGTGATATCTAATTCTGGTTTAGCATAAAAAAGTGATTGAGGTGTAACTACTAATTCTATTTTCTTTGCATTTATTAATTCACTTAAAACAGCTTGGAAGTCTTGTGCTAGAGCAGCAACTACTGCTTGTGCAGCTTCTTGCTGTTTTGTCTGTAATTTATTTGCTAAAAATTGAATCTCATTTTGCTTATCTTGAATTTTCTTTTGCACATCCAGTTTTTGTTCATCAGATAGTGTTTCATTATCTTTCTGAAACTTTTCAACTAACTCTTGGCCCTCAGATTGAAGTAGCTCTAATCTCTCTTTATCCGCAACAAAATCTGAGTCTTCTTCTAATTCTTTGAATGCGTCTTTAGCGTATTGTGTATTGAGCATTGCACCTTCAGCATTTAAAACGAATGTGCCCTCGGCATTAGTTCCAAGTGAAAAGATTAAGATAAATGCAATTAATAGTTTATTCATATAAGTTCGCTATTTTATATGACTTTTTTTGAATAATCGAGGAATTTTAGAACTTATTTCCTACAGTGAATTCAAACCTTTTTGTTCTGTCAAAAGGATCATTGTTGAATGGGACAGCAAAATATACACTTATTGGACCAAATGGTGTTATAGCGCTTCCTCCTAATCCATAAGAACCTCTTAACTCTTCAACACTTGGTTCAAAACACTGGTTTTGATAAGGGTAACAGTATGTAGAAAAAACATTTCCCAAATCAATAAAAAATGCAGAACGGAATTGAGATTGATCTTCAACAAATGGGACTTTAAAAATAAGATTGAGACTTGTCTCAGTAAGTACATTACCTCCAATTGGTCTATTTATGTTATATGTGCTGTACTGATTGTAGTATGGCGTATCTGGCTCTCCATCAAAATCATTATCAATTAGTGGCGGACAATAATCCTCCGCTGATACGTATTCATAACATGGCACCTGAGTTATTCTTGGACCAAGACTATTTGTTTCGTAGCCTTTAATTGAGTATGGACCACCTGCATAGAAATTTTCAAAGTAAGGAGGAATCTCAGTATCACCATAAATCCCTGTATAGCCAAATCTTGATGAGATTTTAAAGACAAAATCTCCTCCTAGAGGTTGGTAGAACTCATTTCTATAATCAACACGATAATAGTTTAAAGTTGAACCAGGAACAGTAGTTTGAAATGATATAGAGTTTGAAGAACCTTTGGTAGGAAATATTCCCCTATTAAGAGTGACCCTTGTCCAGTAACCCTGTAATTTCAAAGTATCAAAAACAGTCCCTTCTGTTTCGACAAAATCTAAAACTTCTCTAGAGGTTAAAGATCCGCTTTGTAATTCTGTATGATCTGCTGAAATATTTAAACCTAGTCTTTGAATATCAGAAATTGGATATCCTAAATTTAATCCTAGTCCATATGACTCAGTGTTATACTCTGATAGACCAAATGATCCATAGTCAAATTCACGATAATTTATCGAGTATCCTCTACTTACGCCATCAACTGTATAGTAAGGATTCTCATATTGAAGAAAGATATTATTGGAGTAATCACTGGTCTGCAGTCCAATGCCCACAGTATTTCCGCTCCCCAAAAAGTTGTTTTGCTGAACATTGAAGTTAAATGAAAAGCCAAACTGAGAATAACTGAAACCACCTATAATATTTCCATATTGTTGCTCTTCAACATCAAATACCACATCAACTTTGTCTTCTTCCCCAGGAACTGGAACTGTTTCAACGCTAACAGTTTTAAAATAACCTGTTCTTTCTAAAAAAAGCTTAGATTGCTCAATTAATTGATTTGAAGCAGGTGCTCCTTCAAACTGTCTCATTTCTCTTCTCAAAACTTCGTCAGTTGTAAAATCATTGCCTCGGAATATCACCCTTCTTGTGTAATTTTTTCTGCCAGGATTAAATACAAAGGTAATATCTGTGATTTTGTCTTCTGAGCTTGTAGTAGGCACACCATCTATTTCAGCAAATGTATAACCTTCATTACCAAGAATGTTTGCAAAAAATTCCTCATAGCTTGTGATTATTGATTCTGAGTATGTAGATCCCTCAGGAATATTTATTAATTTTTCAAAAAATTCTCTCTCAAGCGGTAACTCACCTGAAATATTTACTTCGCCAACTTTATATTGTTCACCTTCTGCGAGAATTAAAGTGATGTAAAGCTCTTCCAAATCGCTACTTATTGATACCTGCGATGAATCAATGCTGAATTGAAGGAATCCTCTATCTTTATAATAAGCTTCAAGATTTTCCAAATCTGTTCTTAATTTTTCTCTGGTGTATTTATTGTCTCCAGTAAAAACAGATATAATATTTCCCTCTGAAAGTTCAAAAATATCTTTTAAATCATCGTCTGTAAACTCCTGATTACCAATTATTTCTATAGAAGTTATAGTTGTAGGCGTACCTTCATCTACATCTATGTCTACATCAACTCGGTTTCGAGGTCTCTCTACTTGATTTACTTCTACAGAAGCTCCATATCTTCCTTGTTGTGAGTACTGTGCTTGCAATCCTTTTATTATCAAATCAAGAGTAACTCTCTTTAAAACCGAACCTTCAGATACGCCTTCAGATGCAAGAGCAGCCAATAAATCTTCAGTCTTAATAGCAGAATTTCCCTCTATTTCGATACCCGATATCGTTGGTCTTTCTTGAACTTTAATAAAAATAATCTTTCCCTCTACAGAAATTTGTACGTCGTCGAATTGACCGGTATCAAAGAGTGTCTTTATAACTCTTTTATAATCTGTTTCATCGACCTTATCTCCAATAGTTACAGGAATAGTATCCAATACACTCCCTAAAGAGACTCTTTGAAGCCCAACTAATCTGATATCCTCGACAACTATTGGAGCTCCAAAACAAAAGCTGGATAAGAAAAGAATTAAAAATCTCAGTTTATTCAAAATATTCTCATTAAATCGTTGTAAACAACAAATATAAACAAAGCAAGGATGAACATATAGCTTAGATTGAAAAGAGCAACTTTTAGTTTCATATTTATTGTTATACCTATTACTTCCTCAAATAAGATAAACAAAAATTGACCACCGTCAAGCATTGGAAGTGGCAAGAGATTAAATGCGCCAAGACTTATACTTAAAATAGCTGTTAAAAGCAGGAAAGGTATTAAACCAGAATTTAAAGAATCGCCGGCAACTTTAGCAATTCCAACTGGCCCACTTAAATTTTCTACACCCAAATTGCCAGTGATCATTTTTGCAAGAAACTTAAAGGTATTTACTATCCAAAATAAAGTTTGATCCCATCCATATCTTAAAGAATCTATAAAATTATTACTTTCAGGACTTAAAGCTATGCCATAGTATTCTTCTTGCCCAATACTTGGTAGAGAAAGAAACAAAATTTCTCCATCTCTTTCTATTTGTAATGATTTTTGCTTTTTATTTTGTAAAAGATTGTTAAGTTGTGATAAAGAAAGCACTTCGATATTATTTAAAACGTTAATTTTATCGCCGTCTTTTAAACCATATTCTTCAGCGATACTTCCTTGTGCTATTGATCCAATTATTGGAGAGTAATCATTAAAAGCTTCTATTGAAAAATGTGCTGATGGAGCCTGTTCATCAGAAAATGCTAAGTCCTTGACCTCCTCTTGAAAAGTTTTATAAGAGCCACTTGAATAGTCATAAACGTTAAATACTACATTCCCCGTAAAACCAGACAAGTTTAGAAGACTTATTTCAAAATCTTGTACATTTTTAATGGGCCTTTCATTTACTGAAATAACTTTAAAATATTGTTCACCATCTATCTTATTAAATTTTGCAGTTAATACATCTGGTTGTTTAGGTATAAAAAGTGCAACAAACGAAAAAATTACAAATGAAAGTATGAAATTAAATATTGGGCCAGCCAATGTAACTAACATTTTTTCTGGTGCTGGACGATTTGCCAAAACATATTTTTTTTCTGATTCTGATAGTTTTTTGTAATTCTCTACGTCATGAGGGTCATGAAATGCAACATACCCACCAAAAGGAATTGAAGAAAGCGAAAAGCGAACATTATCTTTGTTTTTCCAGGTAAAAATATCAGGACCAAAGCCGATACTAAATTTTAAAATTTTAATTTTAAAGAATCTCGCTACTGAATAATGGCCATACTCATGGAATGTTACCAGTATTAAGAAGAGAATTATTGCCCCAAAAATTGTTGTCATGATTAATTTAATTTCTCAAGTATTTCCTTATGTGTCGACCTTAGGTCCTCTAATGTATCTAATTCTTTTTTTTCAAAATTAAAATAGTTGTTATAAATAAATTCATAGATTTCTCCAAATTTAATTTGATCTTTTAAAAATTTATTTACCGCTATTTGATTCAGTGTTGCAAAAATGAGTCCTCTGTTGCCTCCAAAATCCATAATCTCCCTAGTTATTTTTAATAATTCTTTTCTATCTTCAGGAAAGAACTTTAATTGTAAATTGATTTCGTTCTCAAACATATTTAACGAAAATTTATTTCTTACTTCATCTGATCTACTACCCAGCAGTCCATACGAAAGTGGAATAATCATGCTTGGCTTTGATAATTGGGCCTCAACAGAGCCATCGTTTAATTCAATCAATGAATGAATAATGCTTTGGGGTTGAATTAATATATCTAATTTTTCTGGATCTAAATCAAAAAGAAATTTTGCCTCAATTAGTTCAAAGCATTTATTTGTAAGAGTAGCAGAGTCAATTGTAATCTTATCGCCCATCTTCCATGTTGGATGCTTCAGAGCATCAACTGCTTTTTTATTTTTTATTTGTTCTAGATTTTGTCCAAAAAAAGGTCCGCCTGAAGCTGTTATAAAGATCTTTTTTATATCATTTTTATTTAAATTCCTAAGAGATGAAAAAAGTGAAAAATGTTCTGAATCAATTGGAATCAATTCTGTTCCAGATGAAAAAACTGTATCCATTATAAATTTACCAAAAACAACTAATGATTCTTTATTTGCTAGTAAAAGTTTTTTTCCTGATTTTGCTGCCGCAATTGTTAGTTCAAGAGCCTCATAAGAACTTACAGCTGATAAGAAAATATCACTTGGGCTCTTCTCTATTCTCTCAGTAACACTTTCAATACAATCAAGAATCTCGACATTAAGTCCGAGATTTTTAAATTCTTTTTTGGCTTCCTCACAAGAGAAATAAATAGATTTTGGATTAAATTCCCTTACAACACTTTCCGCAAGATTAAGATTTTTATCACAAACAAAAATATCAAATTCAAATTGGTTTTTATAAGATTTAAGGATATCTAAGGCTTGAGTGCCTAAATTCCCTGTAAAACCAAAAATTGAAATTTTCTTCATTTGCCAAACCTTCTTTGCCTTGTTTTAAAATCATCAAGAACAGCATTAAAGTCTTCGGCATTGAAATCAGGCCATAATTTATCAGAAAAGAAAAGCTCAGAATATCCAATGTTAGGTAACAAAAAATTACTCACTCTTTTTTCTCCTCCTGTTCTAATAAAAATTTCTACTTCCTCACCTTTAAGTTCAGTAAATTTTAAAAAGTTTTTAGCATTAATAGTTTCACCCTTTTTAGATATTTTTTTTAATGCATTTACAATATCCCATACACCTCCATAATTTAGAGCAATCACAAGAGTAAAATCAGAGAAATTTTTTGTAGATCTTACACACCTATCAACCTCTTTTTTTGCTTTTTTCGGTATTGAATCAAGGTCTCCAATAAACTCCATACGAACTTCATTTTTAATAATTTCATCTAACTTCACCTCAGTACCAAAGCTTATTAAGTTCATCAGTGAGTTAACTTCAAATTTTTCTCTAGACCAGTTTTCTGATGAAAATGCGTAAACAATTAGTTTTTTTACATTCTTTTTTTTGGCTTCTTTTGTTATTTCTACAAGAGTTTCAACACCTTTGCGATGCCCCAATGAGAATGGTAAATTATTCTGCCTAGCCCATCTTCTGTTACCATCCATTACGATAGCTACGGTTTTTACTGACACAACTAAATTGTAAGGAGATCTTTTTCTTTTGACTCCAATGACTGATCGACTAAGTTAATATATTTTTCAGTTATTTCTTGAATATCTTTCTCTGAATCAGATATATCATCCTCAGTTAACTCTCCTCCTTTTTCTAAATTCTTCATCGAGGTCATTGCATCTCTTCTAATGTTTCTTATAGCTACTCTTCCGTTTTCCGCTTCTCCTTTTGCTTTCTTAATTAAATCTTTTCTTGATTCTTCTGTAAGTGGTGGCATGATAATTCTTATTACCTCACCCGCAACAGTTGGATTTATACCTAGATCAGACTTTTGTATTGCTCTATCAATTTCTTGAACAAGCCCCTTATCCCATGGTGTTAAAGAAAGAGTTTTTGAATCCTCAACTGTAATTGAACAGCATTGATTTAACGGTGTGTCTACTCCATAGTAATCCACCATAATGCCATCCAACATATTTGGATTAGCTCTTCCAGTTCTGATTTTTTGTATGGATTCTTTGAAATTCTTTAGGGATGAAGCCATACGTGCCTCACAGTCATTTAAAATGTTTTCGTATTTATCCATTGCTAATTAATGTACCTAATTTCTTTCCATTTACTATATCAAGTAAACCGCCTTCTTTCTTAAAGTTAAATACCTTAATTTTTAAATTGTTTACTCTAGCTAAAGTTAATGCTGTTGTATCCATAACTTTTAATTTTTTATCTATTGCGTCGTCAAAAGTTAAAGAAGGGTAAAACTCTGCATCTTTATTTAAATTTGGATCGTCAGAATATACTCCATCAACTTTTGTCGCTTTTAACATTAAGTCTGCTCCAATTTCAATACCCCTAAGACAAGCAGCAGTATCAGTTGTGAAAAAGGGATTTCCAGTTCCGGCAGTAAAAATAACAACAAAACCAGCTTCAAGAAGTTGAGTTGCTATCCTCCTATCGAAATGTTCAACTATTCCAGGCATAGGAATAGCAGACATAACTCTAGTTTTTATTCCATCTCTCTCTAAGGCGTCTCTTAAAGCAATGCCATTCATAACTGTTGCCAACATCCCCATGTGATCTCCAGCAACTCTATCCATTCCATCCTGATTAAGCTTTTCACCTCTGAAAAGGTTTCCTCCGCCTATCACAAGTCCAACGCATACTCCCTTGTCAACAATGCTTTTTATTTCTTTAGACATAAAATGAAGAACCTTTGGATCAATTCCTTGATCCTCATCTCCCGCTACTGCTTCACCGCTATATTTAAGAAGTATTCTTTGATATGTTTGGGAGCTCACTCACCAACCTTTTTTCTGAGAAAACCTAAAATTTTGTTGTCACGGAGAAGATCTTTTATTTTTGAATCAGGGTTTTTAATAAAAGCCTGCTCTGTGAGAGAATTTTCATCTTTAAACTTTTTGAGCTTGCCCATCACAATTTTTTCTTTAATCTCATCAGGCTTTTTTTCATTTTCTGTTGTGGCTAAAGCAATTTCTTTTTCTTTATCTAAGATTTGTTGATCTATCTCATCAGGATAAATAGCTAGAGGAGCATTTGCTGAAACTTGCATAGCAATATCTTTTCCAAGTTCGTCATCATTTTTTTCAAGATGTACTAAAGAAGCAAGCTTATTATCAGAGTGAACATACATGTAAACAGAATCATTTTCTGAAGTGATTTTTTCAAAATAGGAAATTTTTATGTTTTCTCCAATTTTTTGAATGATTTCCAAGGTTTTATCATTAAACTTTTTTTGTAAATCATCTAAATCATTCAGCTTATTACTTTTACAAAACTCTGTTAAATCTGTAAGAAATTTTTTGAATTCTTGATCATTTGCCGCAAAATCTGTTTCAGTATTTACTTCGATTAAGAAATAATTATTTGAGCTGCCTCCAGCAACTATAGCTCCCTCATTGGTTGCTCTGGTAGATTTTTTTTCGGCTTTAATAATGCTTTTTTTTCTGAGTATCTCTATTGCTTTCTCTATATCACCATTAGCCTCACTTAAGGCATCTTTACAGTCCATCATTGAAATGCCTGTTCTATCTCTAAGTTCTTTGACTTGTTGAGCAGTTATCATTATTTTTTCTTGGCTGCTGTTTTTTTAGGAGCTGCTTTGGCTGCAGGTTTTTTAGGAGCTGCTGTGGCTGCTGTTTTTTTAGGAGCTGCTTTGGCTGCTGTTTTTTTAGGAGCTGCTTTGGTTGCAGCTTTTGAAACCTTTTCAACTGCCTCCTCTGATTCAACAGTAGTTGGTTTTAATATATCTTCTTGCTGAGATTTACTATCTGCTTTAGCTGGAACTTTTTGAGTTGTAGAATTTAGAGAAAATACTTTTGGTCCTCCTTCACCTTCCAGTTTCTGGACAAGTCCTTGCTTTCTAGCTGATTCTTGGCCCTCTTTAACTGCTTGAGCTAAATAATTTAGAACAAACTTAATAGTTTTTGAAGAATCATCATTTATAGGAATAAAATTTGTTAAATTATTTGGATTGCTGTTAGTGTCAACTAACCCATACACAGGAATTCCCATTTTTAAGGCCTCTTGAACGGCAATTTTTTCATTCTCAACATCAATTACAAAAAGAGCATCCGGCAAACCTTTCATGTCTTTTACTCCATCGAAATTTAAAAGAAGCTTCTTCATTTCCTTTTCAAGTTGGACTGCCTCTTTTTTAATCATCCCTTCTAATTGTCCAGAAGCTTTATTTTCTTCGTACTCTAGAAGTTTATTGATGGGAACTCTAATGGTTTTCCAGTTTGTAAGCATTCCACCGAGCCATCTATGTGATATATAAGGCATTTCTGTTTCTATGCCGAAAGACTCTACATAAGTATTTGCAGCTCTTTTTGTGCCGACAATCATTATTTTATTTCCTACTGCTGACAAATTTTTGAATATATCGTAAAACTCTAGTAACTTTTCCTGTGTTTTAAAAAGATTAATAATGTGAATATTATTTTTTTCACAAAAGATAAATTCTTCCATGTTTGGATTCCAAAATCTTTTTCTATGGCCAAAATGTGCGCCAAGTTCAAAAAGCTTTTCAACTGTTAAACTATTTTTTTCCATTTAATTCCTCAACAAAGGTCTGCATATGATAAAGTTTTTTAGGCTTTTGGTAAAACCATTTTGCAATTTTAAGTGCACCTTCTGCAAAAACCTTTCTGTTGTTAATTGAATGTTTAATTTCAATTGTTTCATCATTGAAGATAAATTTAATTTTATGAATACTTTTATTTGATGTGCTTCTTGTAACCTTAATTTTATTTTTTGGGATTCCAACTTGATTTGCCAAAAATATCGCTGTCCCAGAGGGCCTATCAATTTTTGATTTGTGATGAGTCTCAGATATGGAAATATATTCTGTACTTGATGTTTTAATGTCTCTTAAAAGAGCTGCAAGAATAAAAATATTTTTTGATGTATTAGGTGCAATAAAAATTGGCATTAATTTTGATAAAGCATGCAGTTGTCTTTCACTCTTTTTATCAATTCCTGTTGAGCAAAAAATTACAGGCTTTTTATATTCTTTAAAAAATTTAATTTTACTGTTTATTTGTTTTGAATTAGAAAAATCTATTATTAAGTCAGTGTTTTCAGAGGGATCTTTTTTAAATATCAGCCCATTTTTTTTATTGAAATGAAATTTTCCTGAGTCTTTTCCTAAGTTTTTTGATTTGCTGTGAACCAAAGCGTCTATTACATAGATATCCTTAAATTTTTTTGATTCCTGTAAAATTGCTTTGCCCATTTTTCCAGATGAGCCAAGTAAAGAAATATTAATCATCAAACTTTTTATTCAGCTGATCTAAATAGCTTTTATGCTCAGGATAGTTCTCTTTAATATTTGAAAAAATATTTATCATTTCCTTCTTGTCTTTGCTAGAAAGATTAGTTGGAATTTCAACTACAACTCTTACAAATAAATCTCCTTGCGTTCTGCCGTGCAGTGAGCCCGCTCCTTTATCTTTGATCTTGAATACTTTTCCAGTTTGTGTTTCAGGTGGAATCTTTAATAATATTTTCTTAGTAAGGGTTGGTATTTCAATATCATCACCCACTAACGCCTGATCTAATCTCAACGGAACTTCACAATATAAATTATTTCCTTCTCTCTCGAAAAAAGAATGTTTTTTGAGGTTTATTACAATATAAAGATCTCCATTTTCTCCCCCATATTGACTTTGCTCACCCTCTCCAGAAAGTCTAATTTTGTTTCCTATATCTACCCCTGGAGGTATATTAACTTCAACTTTTTTTCCGTTATTAGGAAGTTTTATTTCTATTGATTTTCCAAAAACTGCTTCTTCAAGTGTTAATTCCAAAGCTATCTGAATATTTCTACCTCTCGGTGGTCTTCTCCTACTTGAACCAAAAATATCGCCGAATATATCACCAAATATTTCATCACCACCAAAAATATTATTAAAAATATCATTAATATTTACGTCATTAAAGCCAGTATGACCGAAGTTTGAGTTAACGCCTTGATGACCAAACTGATCATAAGTTGTCCTTTTTTGTGGATCATTTAAAACTTCATAGGCTTCGGCTGCTTCTTTAAACTTATCTTCAGCCTCTTTATTTCCTGGGTTTTTGTCTGGATGGTATTTTATTGCAAGTCTTTTAAAAGCTTTTTTTAATTCTTCAGGAGTTGCGCTCTTCGATACACCAAGAACTTCGTAATAATCCCTTTTCACTTTTAGCTTTTGTCTTTTTCTTCATCAACTTCTTTAAATTCAGCATCTACTGCTTCGTCAGATTTTCCTTCACCTTTGTCAGGTTCAGATTCCGGTTGATCGCTTTTGTATAACTTTGAGGACAAAGGTTGAGCTACTTTAGATAATTCTTCAACTGACTTATCTATTACAGATTTATCATCTTTTTTGCATGCTTCTTCTACGGCTGATATTGCTTCGTTCAATGATTTTTTTTCATCATCTGAAAGTTCATCAGCATTTTCATCCATGGCTTTTTTTGTGGCACTCGCCAAGCTATCAGCCATATTTCTTGAAGCAACAAGTTCCTCAAATTTTTTGTCTTCTTCTGCATTAGCCTCAGCATCTTTTACCATTTTTTCAATTTCGTCATCTGATAAACCGCTGCCACCTTGTATTGTGATAGATTGCGCTTTGTTTGAAGATTTATCTTTTGCAGAAACATCTATCTTTCCATTTGCATCAATATCAAAAGTTACCTCAATTTGTGGTGTTCCCCTAGGTGCAGCAGGTATATCTGTAAGATTGAATTGACCTAAAGATTTGTTATCTGTTGCTTTCTTCCTTTCTCCTTGCAGAACATGAACTGTAACTGCTGTTTGATTGTCTTCTGCAGTAGAAAATACCTGTGATTTATTGGTAGGAATTGTTGTGTTCTTCTCAATTAATGGCGTCATCACTCCTCCCAGTGTCTCTATACCAAGTGTTAAGGGTGTAACATCCAATAACAGAACATCAGATCTCTCTCCACTAAGAACAGCTCCTTGTGTTGCAGCTCCTAAAGCAACAGCCTCATCAGGGTTGATATCTTTTCTTGGCTCTTTCCCAAAAAAATCTGTTACTGTTTTCTGTACCATGGGCATTCTAGTTTGGCCACCTACTAGAATCACTTCATCTATGTCTTTGGGACTTAATTTCGCATCTTTCAGAGCAGTCTTTACAGGTTCGAGACTTTTCTTTACTAAATCTCCAACCAATGATTCAAGTTTTGCCCTAGTTAATTTCTGCACTAAATGTTTTGGTCCAGATGCATCTGCTGTTATGTACGGAAGATTTATTTCTGTTTGCTCTGATGTAGAAAGTTCAATTTTTGCTTTTTCAGCACCCTCTTTAAGCCTTTGTAATGCCATAGGGTCTGTATTGAGATCAAAGCCAGATTCTTTTTTGAATTCACTAGCAAGATATTCAATTAAAATGGAGTCAAAGTCTTCTCCTCCTAAATGAGTATCGCCAGATGTTGAAACAACCTCAAATTGATACTCTCCATCAACATTAGTCATTTCTATTATAGAAATATCAAAAGTACCTCCACCTAAATCATAAACAGCTATAACTCCATCTTTTTTTAGTTTGTCTAATCCAAAGGCTAGTGCAGCTGCAGTTGGTTCATTAATAATCCTTTTGACTTCTAATCCTGCAATTTTCCCAGCAGCTTCAGTTGCCTTTCTTTGAGAATCATTAAAATAAGCTGGTACAGTTACAACTGCACCATCAACTTTTGAACCGAGATAATCTTCGGCAGTTTTTTTCATTTTTTTCAAAATCTCAGCTGAAACCTGCGGTGGTGCAATCTTTTTACCCTCAATTTCTACCCACGCATCACCATTTTCTGCTTCGACTATGCCAAATGGACAAGATTTAATATCTTTTTGAACTTCCTTATCTTTAAATTTTCTCCCCACTAATCTTTTTACTGCAAACAGAGTATTTTTTGGGTTTGTTACAGCCTGTCTTTTTGCTGCCTGACCCACAAGAATTTGATTATCTGATGTGTAAGCGACTGCTGACGGGGTAGTTCTATTACCCTCTGAATTAGAAATAACTTCAGGTTCTGAACCCTCCATAACAGCAACGCATGAATTTGTTGTGCCTAAATCTATACCTATTACTTTTCCCATTTTTTTAAAATTTTAATTTTTGTTAACTACAACTAAAGCAGGTTTGACAACTCTTTCATTAAGTTCCCAACCCCGTTCTAGAGTTTCTATAACAATATTATCTTTTTCCCCCTGATTATTGACCGTCGAAACAGCTTCATGTTTTTCGGGGTCAAACTCTTTACCAGTGGGTTTTATAGGTACTATATTGAAATCTTCAAGAGTTTTTTCAAAGGAATTTAAAATTAGCAAAATTCCCTCTTTGTCTATATTTTTTTCTTCTTTTGAATTTTCTATAGCTTTTTCTAAAGAAGTAATGATTGGAATTAATGATGATAATAGTTCAGAGTTAGCATATTTTAATGCGTTTGTAATTTCGTTAGATGTACGTTTTTTAAAATTCTCTAATTCTGCTCTTGATCTTAGGACTTCATCTTGTGAATCATTAACTTTTTGTAGTAGCTCTTCGTAACTTAGAGTATTTAAATCTTTATTTTCTTTAGTAATATTTTCGGTAGATTTACTATCTTCTGGAGATTGATTATCTTTTTTTGCCATTAATAATTATTAGTTCTTTTTCTTTCTGACATATAAGATGACACTTTGATCTAAAAGATCATACCCATGCTTCTCAGCTATTTCTCTTTGTTTCTTTTTAATTGTTTCATCATGGAACTCTGTAATAGCACCGGTCTCTACGCACACCATATGATCGTGATGTTGGGGGTCATTAAGCTCATATACAGCTTTGTTTTCTTCAAACTTATGTTTTACGACCATTCCCGCATTTTCAAATTGTGTCAAAACTCTGTATACAGTTGCTAATCCAATATCATAGCTATTCATTACTAATTCTTTATATATATCTTCAGCTGTGTAATGATCTTCTGTTCCTGCAGTTCTCTGCATTATTTCAAGAATTTTTATTCTGGGTAGAGTAGCTTTTAAGCCAGCTTCTTGTAAATTTTTGTTGGTTTTATCGTCCATACAATTTATTCTATGTCAAATGAGGTTTTTCATCTACGTAATTATATTCTTAGTAGTAGCTTCTTGCTCTAATACAAGTATTTACAATAGAACAGTTACTCAAGGTACTGTTTTTAAACAAGACGATATTGATAGACTTGAAATTGGTATGAGCAAAGATCAAGTCTCTTTTATTATGGGTCAACCAAGTTTTCAAAATATTTTTGATGAAAATATATGGGATTATTATTTTCAAGTAAAAAACGGCTCAAAAATTCAATCTGAAAAAAAGCTAAAGCTGTTATTTGATGATAATGGTGATCTAAAAGAGATTGAAATAATAAAGATCTAGAAAAACTTTATAAAGAATATTCTCTCAAGATTTCCTAGCACCCAAATTACCATCAGGAATAATGGGCTTACCCATCTCAATATGAAAATCCAGGCTGAAAATAAAAGCTTGCTTTTAAAGCCTAATTTTTCCATATCAATGATTTTACTTAGTCTCCACCCAACAAATGCAGAGATACCTGTTCCTCCTAATAGAAGTAAGAAGTCATCGGCTATATATTTCATCATCTCAAAAGGATTCTCAAGACTTCCAACTTTAAAATCCTTTAAAACATTAAATCCAGACACACTTATGAGACATAAAATTATACAAATTGCTATTACTATAAATGTTGCACGAGTTCTTGTAGTTGGCATTCGCTCTTGAACCCATAGAACACTAGGTTCAAGAATTGAAATCATTGAACTTAACGCTGCCACTGCAAGTAAAAGATAAAAAAGCGGCCCCACAAACTGACCAATTGCACCTAACTCAGCAAAAGCTGTGGACATTGTTTTGAAAACGAGCTCTGTTCCTGCATTTGGATCCAAAAAAGGAAATGCAAATACCAATGGGAAAATTGCAAGTCCTGCAAGAAGAGCTACTGAAGTATCCGCTGTTACAACAATAGATGATGCGCCAGGTACTTTTTGTTCTTTAGGCATGTAATATCCAAATGCCATGAGTGTCCCCATACCTATACTTAACGAAAAGAATGCCTGTCCTATTGCGGCCTGCATTGTCGCGGCAGAAAATTGTTCAGCTTTCCAAGAGAATAAATAAGAAAGTGCAGCACTCATATCACCTCTGTATGCTCCATAACCTACCATTAAAATTATTAAGAAAAATAAAGTAGGCATAAGAATACGCATTGATGACTCTATACCTTTTTCTATTCCTCTAGCTAGCACAAATCCTGTTAAAGCAAGGAATAGAAGAAACCAAAATGTCATTTCTACAAAGCTTGAAATTTCAGTGTCATAAATAACTGTAGGATCTTTGCCAATGAAACCTGACGCTGATATAAAACCATAATTTATTACTAATCCAGCAATAACAGCGTAATAACCACCTATGAATAGGTTCGATAAAATTCCCAAGTAACCTACAACTCTCCAATTCTTGGTCGAGTTTGTTTTGTCTGCAGTATTTATCATTGCCGATACTGGGTCTTTTTTTCCAATCTTTCCTATGGCGACTTCTGCCATAAATACAGGTAATCCGAGCAAAATAACAAAGAAAATGTAAAGCAAGACAAAGAGTCCTCCACCGTTTTCTCCAGCCTTATAAGGGAATCCCCAAATATTTCCAAGTCCAACAGCCGAACCTGTTGCCGCTAGTAAGAATGCTAAATTATTGTTCCACCTAGTATTACTTTGCATGTTTCAGATAATTATTGATAAGTAAATATAAACGCAATCATAACTAAATGGCAAATCCTAACTGCAAAAGTTAAAAAAAACCTTAAGTCTTGATACCACTTTTCTGATTTGATTAATTTTTTTTCAAAAAAATATATTCCCTCATAAACTAACAACAAAGTGATTAAAACAATATTTATTTGAATAAGGTTATTTATGGGGAATACCTTTAAAGTTAATACTACTAATGTTGCGAGGCTAAATAGAAATACTGATGGAATAATTCCTTTTTTTTGCATCAACGCGTACGCCCATAGAGTACCAGTTAAAAAAATTGCCATATATTGTGACCAAAGCATGAATGATGTAATAAAAAATCCAGGCATTGAAGGATTTATCCAAACTATTATTGGAATGAAAATAAATGGCAAAAGTCCTAGATAAGAAAAAAGTTTAGCCTTATCTTGTAAAATCATATTTATGAATAGTAAAACTATAGCATCCAATAAGAAAGCAAGGTTTGATTATTTTTTAGATGAAACTTTTGTAGCTGGATTGCTTTTAGAGGGGTGGGAGGTTAAATCCTTACGAGAAGGGAAATTAAATCTTAAAGAGTCATACATAAAAGATATTAAAAATGAATTGTGGCTAGTTGGTTCAAGAATAGATCCAGTTAAATTTATTAACCAAAAAGAAGGTGTTGATCCTTTAAGGTTTAGAAAACTTCTCCTGAATAAAAAGGAAGTAAAAAAAATACTTTTTGCTATTTCTGCCAAAGGACAAACATGCGTACCAGTTAAACTTTTTTGGAAGGGAACTCTAGCTAAGCTTGAACTAGCATTAGCAAGAGGTAAGAAAAATTATGATAAAAAGGCTTCTAAAAAAATTGCAGATATAAACAGAGATAAAGAAAGAGCTTTAAAAAACTTCAAATAGGTATTATTATCTCTCGCTCGGGGGCGTATTTGGCTTTGACGTCTACCATGGAACCCGAAGTGCA
>CENN01010784.1_pt1 | contig 19272 bp, 23 predicted proteins | sample 530151 | NCBI WGS metagenome assembly CENN01 (sample SAMEA2591084, study PRJEB7988) | marine metagenome | isolation source: saline water (ENVO:00002010), including
TTAATTTCTTTAAAGAAAAAAAACTGTAGAAATTTAATCGTATTACCTTTATTTCCTCAATATTCAGGAACTACAACTGGGAGTGTTTTTGATGAAGTTTCTAGAGTTCTTTCAAAGTGGCGCTGGGTTCCAAAACTTAATTTTATAAATAGCTATCATGACGATGAGGGATACATAACAGCTATTACAGAATCTATTAAGGATAAATTGGAAACTAATTCTCCGCAAAAAATTATTTTTTCTTACCATGGAATTCCAAAGAAAAACTTCACTCAAGGAGACCCCTATCATTGCTTTTGCAAAAAAACGAGTCGCTTAGTTGCTGAAAGATTGGGTTTAGGAGAAGAAAAATATATGACTACTTTTCAGTCGCGATTTGGAAGGGCAGAATGGCTTAAACCTTATACAAGTGAAACTATGGAAAGTTTGCCTGTTGAGAATATTAAGAATATTTTGGTTGTTGCACCAGGATTTAGTGTGGATTGTCTGGAAACCATTGAGGAAATTGATGAAGAAAATAAAGAAATATTCATCGATGCTGGAGGCAAGACTTTTAATTATGTTTCGTGTCTAAATGATTCAGATCTGCATGTCTCTTTTATTAAAAACTTTCTAAATAAGCAAATTTCAATTTGGAAATAATGGAAATAGACAAAAAAAAAGAAGCTGCATCTACTTGGTTTAAATTACTTCGAGATCAATTCTGTGAGGTTTTTGAAAAAATAGATCAAGAAAGCAAGTTCGAAAGAAAGCAATGGCCTCACAAAGGTAAAGGAGGCGGAGAAATTAGCATAATGAAAGGTAAAATTTTTGAAAAAGTTGGAGTTAATATTTCAACTGTCTCTGGAGAGTTTTCTGACGATTATAGGGGGCAAGTAAAAGGAACAGAACAGTCAGCTAATTATTGGGCTTCAGGAATTAGTTTAGTAGCTCACATGCAGTCACCTAAAGTACCTGCTTTTCATTTTAATACTAGGTTTTTAGTTACTGACGATTTTTGGTTTGGAGGTGGGGCAGATATGACTCCAACCTTTGAAAATCAAAAAGATACAGATACCTTTCATAAAAAAATGAAAGAATCTTGTGATTCAACGGATGAAAAATATTACAAAGAATTTAAAAAAAACTGTGATGAATATTTTTATCTTCCTCATAGAGAAGAGGCTAGAGGAGTTGGAGGTATTTTTTTTGATCATTTAAATACAAACGACTGGGACAAGGATTTTAATTTTATAAAAGAAGTTGGGAAAAAAACTTTAGAGGCTATTACAGATATAGTTGAAGAGCATAAAGATAAGAAATGGACTAAAGAAGAGAAAGAAAAGCAGCTTATAAAAAGAGGAAGATACGTAGAGTTCAATTTAATTTGGGACAGAGGAACTTTATTTGGTTTGAAAACGGGCGGCTCAACTGAAGCAATTTTGATGTCGATGCCACCTCAAGCTAAATGGTCGTAAATGATTTTTCTTACAATTAAAACAATTCACATAGTGTCAGTAATAGCTTGGATGGCTGCCCTTTTTTACTTGCCAAGACTATTTGTATATCACGCAAAGCATAATAATGAATCTTATATAAATAGCGTTTTCAAAGTTATGGAGTCAAAGTTATATGGGGTAATAGCAACACCTTCAATGATAATTGTATGGATTTCGGGATTGGCCTTAATTTATTACTTGGGAGTTGAAAAATGGCTGCTCTTAAAACTTTTTTTTGTCTTCTTAATGACTTTATTTCACTTTTTTTTATTCTTTTCGCTTAAAAGATTTGAAGAAGATTTAAATCAATATTCAGAAAGATTTTTTAGAATCATTAATGAAATCCCTACAATTTTACTTTTGATTATTGTTTCTTTGGTAGTATTTCAACCAAATATATAAAAATGATTGTTATAAAATTTTTTTGGTGGGCTATATTTATTGGAAGTGCAATTGCTTCTTTAGGTTCATTTACGAATGAAAAAGCCAATTCGGACGGAAGATTTAAAAATTATGCTGGGATATCTTTCTTATTCGTATTTGTAATTACTTACTTTTTAGGTACTTTTTTAAATTTTATTCCCGGATTCTTAACTTTATTATTTGATTTATTTTATTGGATCTTAACATTTTCATTTTTTTCTCAAATTTTATGGTGGTATATATTTGTGGGAAGTTTCTTTGTTAGCATGAGTCTTTTCCTCTCTCTTATATCCAAAGAGGAAGGACCAAAAGAACGAAAAATTTTAAGTTTTGCATCCGGTTGTATCTGCATTCTTACTTTTCTAATAGGAATGTATTTTGGGTTTGTATAATTTAAAAAGGCTAAAGTTCAGTAGCTAATTTCATAAATTTTTTCTTCAAAGGAGAAATTTTATTTGCAATATTGAAGGCAGTATTTCTGAATAGTTTCATCCAAATATTTTTTTGGCCAAAGCCTCTTTTAAATGCTTCCATGCTAGCAGCAAGGCCCAGGTTAATGGGTATTCTTTTTCGATTATAGGCTGAGATTAATTCTTCTAAATTTCCTAGACCATTGGATTCTATTAACTCAGATAAACATACTACGTCTCCTATTCCCGAGTTAAGACCCAATCCTGCTAAAGGATGAATATGATGAGCAGAATCTCCAACTAGAAAGACGCTTTTTTTTGCAAAGGTTTTGGCCGAAAGATGATGCAAAGGAAAATGTTGTCTTTTAGATATCATTTCCAATTTTTCAATCTGTTCACCGAATTTATTAACAACTTCATTTGTAAATTCTTCATCCGACATTGAAAGAAATTTATAAGATACATCATCATCTATTGACCAAATCATAGTAGATTCACGATCATTGATCGGAAGAAGAGCAAGAGGCCCTATAGATGTAAAAGTTTGTTTAATACAGCTTTCGTTAATTGAAGTTTTAAAGTTTGCCACAACTGCCGTTTGGTTGTAACTCCAAGACCTATAACTAATTTTTGATAATTCTCTTATCTTGGAATTCATACCATCACTACCAACAATCAACTTAGCTGTGTGGACTTCTTTGTCTGTTTCACAGAAAACTTTATTAGTTGAAAAGTTAATTTTTTTCACAGTTTCTCCCCAGAAATTTTCAACTTTATTTTCGTTAAATTTCTGTATTAAACTTTTTTGAATTTCTCCTTCTCTAACTATGTAACCAAGATTTGGTAATTGCGCTTCCTCGGCATTGAAGTCTATAAAGCCAGTTCCTTCTTGATCCCATACTTTGATCTGTGCATAGGGAAATGCCGAATCTTTTATATCCTTCCAAATACCAATCTCATCAAGAAAGGATTTGCTTTTTTGATTTATTGATAAGTGTCTGTAGCTATTTGGCGGAGATTCTTTTGAATCAACTATAGCTACCTTGTAACCTAACTTTGAGACTTTTATTGCTAGAGCAGAGCCAACGACTCCTGAGCCAATTACTAAAATATCGAAATTCACTTAAGATCTCATAATAGATTCAACTTTTTTTAAATCTTTTGGAACGGATGATGTTAAAACCTCTGGATCTCCTTCGGTAACCAAAACGTCATCCTCAATTCTAATTCCAATATTTAAGAATTCTTTAGGTACGTTTTTAAGATCCTGCTTAAAATAAATTCCCGGCTCTATAGTTGTAATCATACCGGGCAAATATTTCCTCCAATTTCCATTTAATCCATAACTACCGACATCATGAACATCCATACCCATCCAATGACCAACTCTGTGCATATAAAAATCATGATAAGCCTTTCTTTCAATCAATTCGTTAATTTCTCCATTCAGAATATTTAAATCTAATAACCCTTGAGTAATAATCTCTACAGCCTTTTTTTCAGTATCATTTGGCGTAAAGTTTTTTCTTACCGTTTTAATGCATTCCTTGTTTGCCTCCAAGACAATTTCGTAAACTGCTTCTTGGGCTTTAGAAAATTTCCCGCTAATTGGAAAGGTCCTTGTAATATCACTTGCGTATCCTTTAAATTCACACCCTGCATCTACAAGAACCAAATCACCATCTAAAAGTTGATCCTTGTTTTCATTGTAGTGAAGAATGCATGCATTTTTACCTCCACCAACTATAGAAGGATAGGCACAAGCTTTGGCTCCATTTTTCATGAATTCATGAACATACTCAGCTTCAAGCTGATACTCATACATTTCTGGATACACATTTTTCATTGCTCTAATATGCGCAGCAGAAGATATCTCACAAGCTTTTCTAATTATTTTTATTTCCTCTTTAGTCTTTAGCAATCTAATTTCATGAAGGAGTGAGTCAATTGAATGAATTTCTTCAGGAACAAAATTATTAGATCTAGAGGTGGTTTTTTTTAACGTTGTAATATTTTTATTAACTATATCCTCTAAACTATTATTTAGATCTTTTTGATAATAAATTCTCTCTTTGTTTATTAAAAAATTAGAGATTTCTTCACTAAAAGCTTCAATAGAAAATCCTTTCTTTGCTCCTATGTTTTTACAATTCTTTGGTCCCATTCTATTTCCTTCCCATTGTTCTTTAGAAGGATCTTTATCTTGGCAAAATATAGTGAATTCCCCTGAATCATCGGATTCAATTATCGCAACGGCATTAGGCTCTTCAAATCCGGTAAGGTAAAAAAAATCGCTATTTTGACGAAACGGGAATTCAACATCTCCATTTCTAATTAAACTATTCGATCCAAAAATAATCGCCAAAGAATTTTTTGGCATTTTTGTTATTAGTTTTTTCCTTCTTTCAAGATATTCTTTCATCTAAGGTATTTTATATTATTGTGGCTTCTCTTCTAGCAGAAGACTAAAATTAAGTATGCCGAAAGATAATTTAGAAAAAAACCTAGGTGAACTTTTAGATCTATCAAAAAAACTTCGTGAGGCTAATAAAGACCTAAGAAATAAAAATTCGAAATTAAATATTGAAAATAAAAATTTAAAAGAAAAACTTGAATTAACTAGGAATAAAATTGAAAATCTAATTAATAAATTGGAGTCTACATGAGCGATGAAGAATCAAAAGATATAATATCTTTAAAAATAGCAGGAATTGACTATCAACTCTATTGTCCAGAAGAAGAGCAGGAAGCATTGTTAAATGCTGCTGAGTATTTGAATAAAAAAATAAAAAAACTTAAAAGGCAAACAAAATTTCTTTCTGTTGAAAAAGTAGCACTGTTAGCTGGTTTGGAAATTACCAACGAAATGATGAACGAATCTAATAAGGAAAGCTCATCAAGCACAGAACAAATTACGACTGAAAACAAGAAAAGCACGAAAAGTGAAATAGAAGACTCCAAACAAGAGCAAAAAAAAGAAGTTGACGATAGCTTGAGTTTGAAGTTAGTTGATGAAATTTCAGAGTTATCTAAACTTTAAATTTTGTTATAATTTTTTTGCTTCCTGGGTTATTTGCCAATTAAATAACACTTTGAGCCGATACAAAATAACTAGGGATTTTGATACTAACTCCTGTTGAGCGCCCAATAGGGCAGCCTGAAGGAAAGAGATTCTTCCCGACCTGAACTTTCGGTTCAGGGAAATTTAATAGCGGTAACTTGGGAAAGCCTTGATCGATGACAAAAAAAGAAGCTAGAAATAATATCAAACGGCATTTCTCTAATCTTTCTACAAAGCAAAAAATAAATTTAGATTCTAAGATTTTAAAAAATTTTAAGAAATTTATTGATACTTCAAAATATCAAAAAATTGGATCTTATTTTTCTCTGAATAATGAAGTGAGTACGAAGGGTTTAAACGAATATTTAGATGAGAAAGGAATAAATATCTTTTTGCCGAAAATATCAGAAGTAAAAAATAATAAAAAATTAAATTTTTTAGAATATTCAAGAGAGGATAGTCTTATAGAGAATGAATATAGTGTATTAGAGCCTTCTAAAAGGATGAATGAAATAGAAATAAAAGACCTTGATTTGATATTAATTCCTTTAAGAGCTGTAAATAAAAATCTTTTTAGGTTGGGATATGGAGGAGGCTTCTATGACTTCTCTTTATCTGGAATTAAACCAATCAAGTGCCTTGGACTTGGATATGAATTTCAAATAGTGAATGACCTTGATATTGAGCCCCATGATTTAAAATTAGGAGGATTGATAACTCCTGAAGGCTATTTTAAGAATGCTTTGTAACCGGCATTATCCGAAACTCTTAAAAATGGGTATTCAGTTTTTAACAAGTCTTTATTAAGATTTTCTAATTGAGATGGTTTTAAGGAAAACCCTACTAGAGCACCCCCATATATAGAACCTTGGTTTTTGTAATGAAACAAGGTGATATTCCATTTATCTTTCAATAATTCTAAAAATTGCATTAACGCTCCAGGCCTTTCTGGAAAATCTACTTTAAAAACTTCTTCCACATTTCCATCTAAAAATTCTGGCGCTCTACCGCCTGACATATATCTCAAATGAACTTTTGATATTTCGTCATCACTTAAATCAGTGATTTTATATTTTTTATTTTTCATTGATTTAACAAAAGATTTTTTTTCTTCTTCCCCTTTACTAAACTCTAATCCTAGAAGAATTTTAGCCTCTTGAGTTTTATCTGTTCTGTAACTGAATTCTGTAATATTTTTTTGACCAATAGATTTGCATAATTTTCTAAAAGTTCCTTTTATTTCAGGAATATTGATACTAAAAATCATTTCTTTTCTCTCTCCCATTTTTGATCTTTCAACAATATGAGCAAGAGATTCAAAATTAAGATTTGATCCACAATAAGTAGCAATCAAATTTTTATTTTTTATCTTTTTGTTAATTACATATTTTTTCAAGCCCGCTAAAGCTAGAGCTCCAGTCGGCTCAGGAATAGTTCGGGTATCTATAAAAGTATCCTTAACGGCTGCACAAATTTCATCTGTTGTCACAGTGATAGAGCCATCGATCCATTCTGTTATCAATTTATAATTATTTTTACCAATTTGTTTGGCGGCAGCGCCATCTGCAAACAATCCTACTTCTTTTAGTTTTATTCTTTTTTTGGCGGCTAGAGAGCTATTGAGTCCAGCTGCGTCTTCAGCTTCAACAGCAATTATCTTTATTTTCGGATTAATGGTTTTTATGAAAGCACCTACTCCTGAAATTAAGCCACCGCCTCCAACTGCTACAAAAATAATATCTATTTTTTCATTAAATTGCTCTAGAATCTCTTTTCCAATTGTTCCTTGGCCAGCTATCACTAGGGGATCATCAAAAGGATGAATGAAAGGAAGTTTTTTTGTTTTGCAATAAAGCAAAGATTCTTTTAGAGCTGCATCAAAGTTATCGCCAACAAGAATAACTTTTGAGCCTAAATTTTTTACTGAATCTACCTTAATGGATGGTGTAGTTTTAGGCATGAAAATTGTTGACTTAATCTTTAAGCTCTTTGCTGAATAAGCCACTCCCTGGGCGTGATTTCCGGCAGACGCAGTAACTACGTGTTTTATTTTTTGTGTTTCTACTAAATTAGAAATTTTGTTGTATGCACCTCTAATTTTAAAAGAATGAGTTGGTTGAAGGTCTTCTCTTTTTAAGAAAACGTTATTCAAAAATTGAGTAGAAACTGATTCCGCCTTAGTAATAGGAGTTTTGATGACAACATCGTAAACTTTTGATGATGAAATTTTGTCTATATATTTTTTACTATATTTATTCATAGTGATATTTGGAGCAAAGCATTATACTTTTAGAAAGATTAAGTTCCACTAAATTAAACGAAAGTACTCATGACATCAAAAGAATTAGTAGCTTCTTATACTTACGAATTAATTAAAGGAAGATTTCATAAAGATTTTATCTTAGGCATTGGAACAGGCTCAACTGCAAACTGTTTTATTGAAATTATTAAAAAAGAAAAGCCAGAATTCAAAGCATTAGTTTCTAGCTCAGAAGCAAGTAGTGATATCTTAAAGTCCGAAGGATTTGAAATTTCAGAATTAAATGATGTTGGCGGCCCTGATCTTTACGTAGACGGAGCCGACGAAGTAAATGAAAAATTTGAATTGATAAAAGGAGGTGGGGGAGCTCACACAAGAGAAAAAATCATAGCTGCAGCATCTAAAGAATTTATTTGTATTATAGACGATAGCAAAATCGTAAAAAAATTAGGATCTTTTCCATTGGCAATTGAAGTTGTGCCTATGGCACGAAGTTACGTGGCAAGGCAGATAGTAGCGATGGGAGGAAAGCCAACTTATAGAGTAGGTTTCCTTACTGATAGTGGCAATCAAATAATAGACGTTATTAACCTAAACTTTGACGTGCCATATGAGACAGAAATAAGACTTAATAGAATTCCTGGAGTTGTAGATAACGGGATTTTTGCAACTAGAAAGGCAGATAAAGTCGTTAGCGCTGATTCCAGTAAAGCGAGAATTTTATAAAAGAGATTCTAGACCCTTGATCACTTGAGGACTATTAGGTTCAACGTTGCTTGAAAAAGTATCTACTATTCTGCCTTCTTTAGAAATTAAGTATTTGGTGAAATTCCAAGATGGCTGGGAGCCTGATTCTTTGGAGATTTGCTTATAAAATGAGTTCGCTTTTTTGCCTGTTACACTAGAAGTAGCATAAAGAGGAAAAGTGACACCATAATTTGTACTACAAAATTCTTTAACGTCTCCTTCGTCGTTGTATTCTTGAAACATAAAATCTCTTGAAGGAAACCCTAAAATAACAAAATCTTTATCTGAATAATTTTTGTATAGTGCTTGTAAGCTTTCATATTGATAAGTGAAGCCACATCTACTAGCAACGTTTACGGCTAAAATTACTTTATCTTTGTATTTACACAGATTTTCAGTTTTATTTGAATCCAGAATTCTTAATTCATGATCTAGTAAATTAGGGCATGAATCTAAACTTTTCTCTGATTCTGAAAGACTCAAACCTGAAAAAAAAATAACTACAGTGAATGCAAGGACTTTTAATATTTTCATAATGTCTTATATGGCTCCTTATTTGTAAAAATCAATACTTGAGTTCCAACTCTAACTTTTTTAAATATTTCTATAACATCGTCATTGAGCATTCTTATGCATCCTAAAGAAGCCGGCTTTCCGATCAACCCTTCTTCAGCAGTGCCATGAATATATATATATCTAGATTTAGAATCAACAATACCACCTCTATTTCTATTTTCTTCTAAGCCATCTAGCCATAAAATTCTCGAAGTTATAACGTCTTCAGGTATATCAATAGGTTCTTCTACAATCTTAGCTATTTCATTGGTCCAGATCCTACCTTTGAAAATAGCTCCCTTGGGAACACTATTACCAATTTTTTCCGAAATTATGTGAGCACCTAAAGGAGTTTTAAAACTATTTTTTATATTCCCAATGCCATAAGCCGAAGAGGATATCGGAAATATTTTTTCTTTATTTCTTGTTTTTAGTAACAGAGTTTGCTCATCTAAATTTATTAGAATATGAGTTCTATTTTTATTTAATTTACTAAAATTATCAGGCTCTATCATTGAATATTTCTCAAAATTTGGAGTAATGCTGCAGCTACTTATTAAAAAGGAAATGATAAATAAGTTAATTTTTTTCATCTTCTAAGCATTCTAATTAAAAAAGCAATGAAAATAATAAATAAAATAAAAAAAATTGAAGGCCATTTTCCAATTTTTACAAAAGGCGTATGACCGCTTCTAGAAAATACAATAGATTCTATCTCTTTAGAATTTAATAAGATATTTTTTTCATTATCTAAATCGATACTTTCAATAATATTTCCAAATTTATCTACCAATGCACTTATTCCAGTACTTGTGCTCCTTATTAGAGGCTTTCTATTTTCTGCAGCTCTGTATCTCGCTATTTGTAAATGTTGATGTGGCCCAATTGTATTTCCGAACCAATTATCATTGCTTGCGTTAAACAAAATATTGCTTTGCTTGCCATGTTTTAAAAATATATCTTGAAAAGCTATTTCATAACAGATAGCTGAAGATATATTAAGGCTGTCAGATTGAATAAGAACATTATTGTTTGAAGAAACTATATTTGGACGATTGAAATTAAAAAAATTAAATAAAGAATCAAAAATAGTAAATGGAATATATTCTCCAAAAGGAACTAATTTTTGTTTATCAAATTTACCATTCAATTTTCCCAAAGAAAATAAAGAATTTGTAATCCCTTTTTCTTCATAAGCAGTCTCAGCCAAAGTCCCAAAAATTGAAGCAATATTATAATCTGCAACATACTTTTCCATTTCATCAATCACTTTTTTATATCTTGAGCTTAAGCCAGGTAAAAATACTTCTGGCCAAAAAACTATTGATAAGATTTCTTTATTTTCTGATTTCAAAGAATGTTCTATTATTTTTGATTTGAAAAGATTGATTGATTCAATTTCTCCTTGATAGTTCCATTTTTCTTCGATGCTAATGTTAGGTTGAATAACAACAACATTTATTTCTTCCTTTTCTTTTGTCCATTCAGTTTGATAAGCCATAGAAGAAGAAAAAAAGATTAAAAGCAAAAAAGCTGAATAAGCTAGTTTTTTCTTGTATTCGTTTTTTCGTATCAAGCTTTTGAAAAGTGTAAAAATCAGTGCTGGAATAAAGATTAAGATAAAACTCATTCCAAAAACTCCGAAAATTGGAATAAAGCCAGAAACGAAGAAATTATCTAAAGTTGCATATCCTAAGTAAAACCATGGAAATCCAGAAAATAAAAATTCTCTCAACCATTCAGTGCCAACCCATATAGAAGGAAATAAAAGTAAAATATCGAATTCAGTTTTTGTCTTGAAATATGCAAATAAAGAAAAAAATAGACCACTGATAGTAGCCAAAAAAGCTGACAAACAAATTACTAAAAAGAAAGATGTAATTTTTGATGCTCCTCCATAAAAGTAAATACTATTTTCTATCCAAAAAATACCAAATACCCATAATCCAAATCCCAAAAACCAACCCAGAACAAAAGACTGTATGACATTTTTATCCTCAATTAGTAAGTAAAACGATAGGGGGATGAAAAAACTTAAAAACCAATAGTTAAAAGGTTCGAAAATTAAAACTATAGAAGCACCCAAGCCCAAAGAGCCAATTAAGCTAGTTAATTTCATTTACTAATTTTATAGCAATCAATGAGTATCTTTTTTAATTATTTAGAAAACCAATAATTAATCTTTAAATTATCCAAAATTTTACAAGTTTCAAAAATAGGCAATCCGACAACATTGGAATGACTGCCAATTATTTTTTCAACAAAAGTTGCTCCAATACCTTGAATGCCATAACTTCCTGCTTTATCCAATGGTTCTTTTGTATCCCAATATTTTCTGCATTCAAAAGCTGTAAGTGTTTTAAATAAAACGTTAGTTTCTACAATATCCATATGAAAATTTACAGTATCAGAACTGGATTTATCCATAACCCCAATTGCAACACAGGAAATAACACTGTGGAATTGCCCAGATAGTTCCAAAAGCATAGAAATTGCATGATCTTTATTTTCAGGTTTACCAAAAATTCTGTCGTCTAAGCTAACAATTGTGTCAGCTGTAAGCACGGGAAGAATTTTTTGTTGATTTTCTTGCAGATATGCAAAAGCTGCTATAGATTTTTCTTTGGTATTTCTTTCAATGAACGCATATGGAGATTCATTTTTAAACGGATTAGATTCTTTATGAGGATAGTCGATTATTTCAAATTCAACCTCTAAAGATTCCAAAATTTCTTTTCGTCTAGGAGACCTGGAGGCAAGATAAATGCCGGACACTTTACTTAATTTTTTCTTCTTTATATAAGACGTGTTTTTTAGCTTTAGGGTCGAATTTCTTCATTTCTATTTTATCGGGAGTGCTGCTTTTATTTTTATCGGTAGTGTAAAAGTGGCCCGTTCCTGCTGAAGATACTAGTTTTATTTTTTCTCTCATATTTTTTCTCCCCTTGCTCTGATGTCTTCTAGAACTTGGTCTATCCCTTTTTTATCAATGATTCTGAGCCCCTTTGTGGAAATATTTAAGGTGATAAAACGATTTTCAGATTCAACCCAAAACTTATGTTTATGTAAATTTGGCATAAATCTTCTACGAGTTTTATTAACTGCCTTGGAAACATTGTTTCCAGACATTGGTACCTTACCAGTTACTTGACACTGCTTACTCATAAAAACCTCAAAAGGAGTTGTTTTATACCAGAATCTAAACTTCTTTGAAACCTATCTGGAGTATAATTCTTAAGTAAATGAAACAACTAGCTAACAAACATATACTTTTATGCGTCACTGGGGGCATAGCTGCTTATAAAGCTGCAGAAATTATTAGACTATTTAAAACATCGGGCTCAAACATAAGAGTTCTAATGACAGAAGCCGCACAAGAATTTATCACTCCTCTTACTATGCAAGCTTTGTCTGGAAATCAAGTTCACACTGATCTATTAGACACAAAAGCTGAGGCTGCTATGGGACATATTGAACTGGCCAAATGGAGTGACATTATTCTTATTGCTCCTTGTTCTGCTAATTCAATAGCAAGATTAGCTTCTGGAAAAGGAGATGATTTAATGACTGCAGTCTGTTTGGCTGCAGAATGTAAGATATATTTTGCTCCAGCTATGAATCAAGCTATGTGGTCTGATTCTAGGACGCAAGAAAATTTTAAAAAACTAATAAATAATAATTTTATTTCTATAGGACCGGATTCAGGAGAACAAGCCTGTGGCGATGAAGGGTTCGGCAGAATGTCTGAGCCGCAACAAATTATTAATCAAATTGCTTCAAGTTTTTCACAAGGTCTTCTAGCAGGAAAAAAAATATTAATTACAGCTGGACCAACACGAGAAAAAATTGATCCAGTTAGATATATTTCAAACAGAAGCTCTGGAAAGATGGGATTTTCAATTGCTGAAGCTGCAAGAGATGCAGGAGGCCTTGTGAGTATAATAAGTGGGCCTGTAAACCTGGAAACACCTAACGAAGTAGATAGAATAAATGTTGAATCTGCAGATGAAATGTTGAAAGAAGTAGATAAGGCTGTAAATAATTTCGATCTATTTATATCGACAGCAGCAGTTTCCGATTTTAAACCTGAAGAATATGAAAATCAGAAAATTAAAAAGCAAAAAAAAGCTAATAATTTAAATTTAGAATTAATCAAAAACCAAGATATTTTAAAATCTGTTTCAGAAAATAAAGGGGATCTAAAAGTAATTGGTTTTGCTGCAGAAACTCAAAACATCATAGAAAATGCAAAGAAAAAACTGAAAGAGAAAAATTTAGATTTGATTATTGCAAATGATGTTTCTGATGATTCGATTGGCTTTGATTCTGATGAAAATGAAGTTTATTTAATTACCAAAAAAATAGAAAAAAAAATTAGTAAAGTATCTAAAAAGAAACTATCAAGAAATATAATTGAATTCATAGCAGAAAATCTTTAAATGGTTAGATGGATCTTGACAAGAATTATTGGGTTTATTTTGCCAAACCTCATATCTAATTTTTTTAAATCAGATTCATCTTCAAAAAAAACTAACAACATTAATGTCCAAATTAAAATTATTGATAATAATTTAGGAGAAGATATTCCTCTACCCAAATTCAATACCGATGGGTCTGCTGCTTTGGATTTGAGAACTAATATAGAGGATTCTAAAGTTCTTGAGCCTAATGAAACATATTTATTTTCTACTGGCTTTTCAATCTTTATAGGAAATCCAGATTATGCAGCATTCATTTTGCCAAGATCAGGATTAGGCCATAAGAACGGTATCGTTTTAGGAAACCTTATTGGTTTGATTGACTCGGATTATCAAGGAGAAATTATGATTTCTCTTTGGAATAGATCAAAAAATTCTTTTACAATAAATAGAGGAGATAGAATTGCCCAAATGATGTTTATTGAGGTAGTTTCTCCAGTATTTAAAATAGTAGATCGTTTTGATGAAACCGAAAGAGGTGCAAAAGGATTTGGATCGTCAGGAAAAGATTAAAAAAAGGGAGAATTATGGATATTCAATTACAAGATTCACTTGCTGAAAGCTTAAGGTGGAGATGCAAAGAATCAGCTTCAGATATTGCTATAAAGTTTTTAGATAGAGAACAAACTTATGCAGAGTTTGATTCCAATTCAAATTTAGTTGCTCAAGGACTTCTTGACTTAGGTATAGAACCTAATTCTAGAGTAGCTTACTTGGCAAAAAATACTGATTATTTCTTTGAAATATTTTTTGGCTCGCTTAAAACTAAATCGGTTGTAGTTGGAGTTAATTGGAGATTAGCAGCTGAAGAGGTTGCCTATGTTCTAGAAGATTCAAAAAGCGAAGTTCTTTTTGTTAGTTCTGATTTTTTTAATATCATTGATCAAATAGAAGAAAAATTATCATTAAAAAAAATAATTTGCATTGATGGCGATCATAAAGACTGGTTAATTTATGAGGATTGGAAAAAATCCTTTGAAGATATTGATCCAAATCTATCTTCTAATGAAGATGACGATGTCATTCAGCTTTATACTTCTGGAACAACAGGTCACCCTAAAGGAGTGCAACTAACTAATAAAAATTTTTACGCGGCAACAGATTTAACTATCGAAACAATCCCTTTTCCTGCAGGCTCGAAATCCATGATTTGCATGCCGGTTTACCATGTTGCAGGAACAAATTTTGGAATTTGGGGATTACTTCAAGGATGTAACAACGTTATCATTCCAGAGGTTGATCCAGGATTAATTTTAGAGTTAGTTGAATCTGAAAAGATAGAAATGGTTTTGTGGGTGCCCGCAGTAATTTTATTTTTAATTCAACATCCCAATATAGAAAAAACAGATTTTTCCTCTTTAAAAATGGTTCTCTATGGGGCTTCTCCAATTGCTGAAGATACTGTTACAAAAGCTATTGAAATAATGAAATGCGGTTTCTACCAAGTTTATGGTTTAACTGAAACATCCGGCGCTATTACTTGTCTTATTCCTGAAGATCATGACCCGCAAAGAAACAAATTAAGATCTTGCGGAAAGGCTCTTCCAGGGGTTGAAATAAAAATTATAGACGAAGATGGGATGGAGGTTAGCCAAGGCAATGTTGGTGAAATTTTAACTAAGTCTGATTTAAACATGAAAGGGTATTGGAATAATTCTGAAGCAACTGAAAAGTCCATTCAAGATGAATGGTTTTATTCAGGAGATGCAGGTTTTTTTGACGAAGAAGGTTTTTTATACATTCACGATAGAGTAAAAGACATGATAGTCTCAGGAGGAGAAAATATTTATCCTGCCGAAGTAGAAAATGCTTTGATGAGTCATGCTGAAATACTAGATGCAGCAGTAATAGGGGTTCCAGATGAAAAATGGGGAGAGTCAACAAAAGGGTTTGTTGTCTTGTCTAAAGATAGCAATTTAAGTTCGGAAGACATAATTTCTTTTACAAAATCAAAGATAGCTTCATACAAATGTCCTAAATCTATTGAATTTATTGAGATGCTTCCTAGAAATCCTTCAGGCAAAGTTCTTAGAAGAGAATTAAGGGCGCCTTACTGGGAAGGGCAGGATCGTGGAGTTTCTGGCTAGACTATTTCCTAGACTTTAAAGGGTCTTTATAAACTGTGTATATTGAAGCAATAAGAATTATTGCTATTAAAGCGTAAGTAAAATACTCAACGAAAATAACTCCTAAGAAGTATCCAGTTAAAACGTAAAGACTAGCCCAAACTGGAGAAGCAAGGATTTCGGCTGGAAAAAAATATTTAGACTTCATGCCTAATGAGCCAGCTATGAATGGCACAGTACATCTTAAGGGGCCAGCAAATCTACCCAAGGCAACACTTATTATTCCTCTTCTTTTTATGAATTTTCTCGCTTGAGTCAGATAAAGATGATATTTGTCTGGGATCCAATTTTCCACTTTATTTCCTATTAGTTTCCCAATTAAAAAACTCACTGTATCTCCCATAATCATTCCTAAAGAAGCCCAAAAAAGTATTTCAAATGGACTTATATTAATTGAGGCTGCTAAAGCTCCTATTCCAGGGATAATTAGGGTTGCAGGAGTAAATAAGCCTAAAATGATTAAGGATTCTATAAATACCAAAAGAAACATAATTATATTTATCCAATTAGGATTTTCTTCTAAAAATTCTAAAATAGAACTGAACTCAAACATCAAATTTTGTTTCTAAGGCTTATAATAGTTGCAATAATACCTTACATGAATAATAAAAATAATACTTTGGAATTACATCAAATTTTAGAAGATGCACAATCTACTAAAGAAAAGTTAAGAGGTTCTTCTAAAAAACAAAAAGATAAGGCTTTAGAGCAAGCCGCTGAAAGCATTGATTCTAATAGAAGAATTTTAAAACTTGCTAATGATGAGGACATGGAGCATGCCAGTACTTTAAATCTGCAAGATAGCTTTATTGACAGGCTCAAACTTGATGACAAAAGAATTGACTCTATGATTTCTGGATTAAAAAAAGTTATTGATTTAAATGATCCTGTAGGAGAAACAACAAAAAAATCTAAGTCTCCTTCTGGATTTTTAGTAAGTAAAATGAGGGTACCTCTAGGTGTTATTGGGATTATCTATGAATCAAGACCTAATGTTACAGCCGATGCTTCTGCGCTGTGTTTGAAATCTGGAAATGCATGTATCTTGAGAGGAGGATCCGAAGCAATCAAAACTAATAAAGAAATTGAAAAATGTATGATTGATGGCTTAATTTCGGCAGACTTACCAGAGAAAGCTATACAGTTGTTAAAAAATCAAGATAGAGCATTAGTTAACCAACTAATTAAGTCAGAAGATAAGGTTGATTTGATTATCCCTAGAGGAGGCAAAAGTTTGATCAAAGTGATAGCTGATGATTCTAAAGTGCCAGTTCTCAAACATTATGAAGGTTTGTGCCATGTGTTTATTGATGACAATGCTGATTTAAAAAAAGCCTTAGACATTTCTTTAAATGCAAAGGTTTATAGGTATGGCATTTGTGGAGCCATGGAAACTTTATTAGTATCTAAGGAAGTTGCAGGCGAATTTTTGCCCCAGATGGTAAAAAGTTTTCAAAAACATGATGTTGAATTAAGAGGCTGCATAGAGACAAGCAAAATTATCAAAGTTAAAGATGCTAAAGAAGATGACTGGAAAACAGAATATTTAGAGCCAATTCTTTCAATTAAAATAGTAGATGGAATTGATGAAGCAATTAGGCATATAAATACTTATGGATCAGGACATACTGATTGCATCGTTACTGAAGACATAAAAGCAAAAAATAATTTTCTTTCCAACATAGACTCAAGCTCCGTAATGCATAATCTTCCAACTTGTTACGCAGACGGTTTTGAATATGGCTTAGGCGCTGAAGTAGGGATTTCAACCGACAAATTACACGCAAGAGGTCCTGTGGGCTTGGAGGGCTTGACCAGTCAAAAATTTATTGTTGAAGGATCTGGGCAACTTAGAGAATAAATATATAGATGGCTAAGACTATTGGAATTTTCGGCGGAGCATTCGATCCTGTTCATGTTGGCCACACAAGCTTAATTTCAGATATTCAAAAAATTATAGATTTTGAAAAAATTTTTATCATCCCATCGGGAAAACCAGTATTAAAAAATATTCATTTCGTTGACGGCGATAAACGAATAGAGATGCTAGATATAGCATTTAAAAAAAACAAAGGAGTGCACATAGACAATAGAGAGGTTTTAAAGAAAGAAGTTTCTTATACATTTGAGACTCTAAGAGAATTTCATAAAGAATATAAAACTAATCAACATTTTAGTTTTATTTTAGGCCAAGACGCATTTGCTAATTTCAAAAGTTGGAAGAACTGGGAAGAATTATTAAATCTTTGTTCTTTAATTGTAATTAAGAGGCCAAATTATTTTTTTCCTTCAGAATATATAAACGATTTCAAAAAAAATATAACTTCATCCTTATCAAATTTTTTGACTGGACACGGAAATATTTTTTTTGCTGAAAATCTAATGCTAGATATCTCTTCGAGCGATATTAGAGAAAATGTTTATAAATCCGAATTTAAGGAAATTAATCTCGATAATGAGGTACTAGACTATATAAAATTAAATTCGCTTTACAAAAACTAAATGGATAAAAAATTAAAAAATCTAATAAAAAAAAATCTTGAAGAGATTAAAGCAATAGACACAAAAATTTTAGATTTATCAAAACTAGATGCTTTTACAGAACAATTAATCATTACTACAGGAACCTCAACTCCGCATATTTCAGCTATCTCAAAAAAAATTACTGAAGTTTTAAAAAAAAATAAAATTAAAATTTATGGATTTGAGGGGAGAGGTTCTAAAGATTGGGTCTTAATAGACTTGGGAGAAGTAGTTCTCAATATAATGTCGTCCTCTGCAAGAGAACTATATGATTTAGAAAGTTTATGGGATCCTAATTTGTAATGTCTTTATTTGAGAGCAAAAAAGACTCCAACGAAGTCTTTAGAATAATAGTTTTCTTGAGCCCGTTTATTTTTCTACTCTTCTCTGCTTTCTTACAAATTTTAAACTTGTCTTATTTTAAAGCAGACGATTTTAAGACTCAATCAGAGTCAAACAGACTCTATCAATCGAAAATTTTTCCTCAAAGAGGCTTTATTTATGATTCAAACAATATTCTTTTAGTAGAAAATAATATCCAACAAGATTTGCAAATTAACCCAAATATTATTGAGAATCCAAGCTTTTTCTTAAAACAAATTTCTGACTTGCTTGAATTGAATTACAGCAAAATTGAAAGTGACTTCTTTATAAGAGCTACAGGAAAAAATCCAAATGAGCCTTATTTCTTAATAAAAAATTTAAGCGAAAAACAAATTGCAAAAATTAGCGTTAACTTGGAAAAGATAAAAGGTGCCGAAATTATTTCCTCTTTTTCTAGAAATGTAATTCATAAAGAAATAATGGCGCCAGTTTTAGGATATGTAGGAAATATTTCCAAGCAGGAAATTTTTAATAATCCAGAATTAACGAAATATTCTGGATTAAAAGTTGGCAAGACAGGAATTGAAAAAGATCTAGATTCCGCTCTCAGAGGAGATATAGGGTTTAGAATTCAGGAAAGAGATTCTTATGGAAAATTAGTAAGAAACATATCAATAGAGCCACCAAAAAAAGGGAAAAATTTAAGGCTCTCAATTGATTTAGAACTGCAAAAAAAACTTTTTTATGAATTTAAGGGCAGGAAAGGGGCTCTGGTAGCAATTGAGCCGAAGACGGGCCTGATAAGAGCTTTGATAAGTTCACCCACATATGATCCTAATCTATTGAACACTATTAATGATTACGATGAAGTAAGAAATTTATTTTCT